>ERZ860009.352-NODE-352-length-22080-cov-5.037775_pt1 | contig 22080 bp, 19 predicted proteins | sample MGYA00510114_ERZ860009 | MGnify/ENA primary metagenome ERZ860009 (study PRJEB30046, sample SAMN00715177) | human gut metagenome | study: EMG produced TPA metagenomics assembly of the A metagenome-wide association study of gut microbiota in type 2... | reverse complement strand
TCTTCCGAAAGAATTAACCCTCTTGACAGACATCGGATTGAACTGCCTTTTTGAATATCTTCCATAATCTCCGCTGGAGACAACCACTCCCCTTCTTCAGGCTGTGCGGCACGAAAATAACGGAAGAAAAGTTGCTCTTCCGGCGGGACTTGTTCAAATTCACGGTTGTTTTCCACCATGATCTTTTCTTCCTCCTGGTCGAACCAGTAACGTTCGCCATGTTCCAATTCGTACATAGCTTGTGCGTAAAGCTGCTCATAGTCTATCGGACGGTTGGTGTCAATCACTCCGGTCACTTCGATGCAAATAAAACGACGGCTGCCGGAAGGGTCGGTCAACAAGTCTTTTTGGTTGCTTGTGGCTATGAATGAGGCGTAACGACGCATTTCAAGCACGGCACTGCCATGAGGTTTCTTCACATTCAGTACAGGCTTTTGCAGAATATGTTTCAGGAAACCTTGTTGTGTCGAACTTACCTGGTCAAATTCATCGATATTGATAAGTGCAAAACGATTGAGGTAAAGTTCGGCATCTTTCTTTCGGGAAAAATCAATACTGTCGGTATAATAGGAACGCTCGGAAGGGGGCATTATGCTCCGGCAAAAGGTGGATTTACGTGTTCCTTGCGGTCCGACGAGTAAGGGCGAAACACTGTTTGCATACTTTTTATTGCTTCCTTTCCAATGAGAAACCATATTGAGGAACCAACGGTGGAACAAATCCATCCAATACGGATTCTTACAAGGAACGGTGGCTGCCAATGCACGAATACGGTCTTTACCGTCCCAAGCAGGAAGCCAGTAGAGAAAATCTTCCAACGGATTGAATACAGGCACGCGGTTGGAGTAAATATAACGACTAATGTCCCTGTCCCACAACGGGATACCTTCCATTTGCGCATCCAAAGCAATGCTGTTCAGCGCACGTTTATCGAGAGGATTGAAACGGAAACGAAAAGAAAGCCTTTCACGATATTCTACCTCACCAATTTGGGTGTTATGGCGGAATTCATAGCGGCGTTTCATGAATTCTTCAGTCTGCAAGGCGAGTTGCTGCTCTTTGCTTAGGCTGATATTCTTGCCGAAGCCTTTGCACTCGGTATATATATTGCCAATCATTTGCCGGATAAGTTCTTCCTGTTTATACAGATAGAAGTGGAAAACAGTACGTTTCACAACTTCTTCTTGCGGAAGTCCCGAAGCAAAACAGTTTTTGGCCAGTTGGACAACTAAAGGATGCCATGTGTCTTCGCGCAATTCGAGTCCCGCTTCCCGGAGATCGGCATACGCTTTCCGAAAAGCGGCTTCGAAAAGCATCAAGAAGGCATTTTCCGCATCATATCCCGGTACGGCACGGGTCAATGGAGATTTTTCTGCTTGAACCGATTCCCGGAAAGTGGTTTCTTCGGGCATTGATGACGGTTGGGAGAGATAAAACTGGACTGAATCCGGACGATATATGATGTCCGGGTCGTAGGATAAGCGCGAATATTGTTCCAGAGTCGGTTCTTTGGGAAGTATATCGAACGGGATTTGGGGCTGATAACATTTCACAGCCAGCCGATAAGCATGGGCGTGGAATAGTTCCGCTTCTTCCCGTGTTTTGGGAAGGGAGTTGTCCGGTCGAGTAAAAGTAGTCCATATTTTCACCGTTTTGCCACTTGAACCCATGAAAGCACAACGGGTTTGCGGTTGCTCGCAGGCTTTTTGTTTCACTAAAGCTATTTCCGACTTATTGGATAAGGGACCGACAGTTAGTTCTACAATACCGTTGTAGGTTTTCATCTGTTTCTGACCGTTTACTTTTCGGAATTCGGCGGCAGGAATTATTTGGGGAAGTTTATCGGCAAACATACACCGTTCATCGGAAAGGGTATATCGCAGATGCTCTCTGAATGTAGAAACAGGACGGGATTTTATTTCTGTCTTTATCTTATTTACCAGTATATCAAGATCCATTACGCTAAGCGCTATCGTATCTTCGTTCCTACGAAATTGAGTAATTTTCATTAATTTGATAATAATTTGTTTTGTCAGCGTCTTTGTGATCGTTGAGACTGCTAAATTAGTCATAATATCCGAAACCGGCAAAGAAAACAAGTTTTAATACAGAAAATTATTGATATATCAAGCATTTCTTTAACCGAAAGAAATGGGATTGCCACCGCCGAATTACGGGGCAAATTAGTTTTCCCTGCTTGAAACTACAGTTCCAGCTAAGGGAAACTGTAGTTTCATCGGTGAGAAACCAATGGTTTCAAGCAATTGGAACTATAGTTTCAAGCGTATGAAACTAAAGTTTCGCACCTTGAAACTGTTGGTTTCAAGGCAGGACACAACTCATAAGTACGAGGATAATAAATTGAACTACTAATCCATTGATGGCTGATACTATTTATTTTCGAGCAGCGTCTTTATTTTGTCTTTGTTTTCTAGGTGACAGCATTATTGCCATCACACTGCTGTCACACTGTGCTGTCACACTATTAAATACTTATACTCTGCAAGTTAGATTACAATCCGTGACAGATGACAGATATATTTTATTTTTTATTTCATAGAGATGCTGATATGACTAATTTAATACTTTATATATCCTTCTTGTTCATACGCTTTCCCATATTTATGAATCATTGCCACCAATGGCCTTAAACGTTCGTCAGAAACCAACATAGCCCTATAACGCAAATACTGATTATCATAAAGCTGCCGGTTTCCGTCCTTGAGGCGTTTCTTCACATCCGCAGGAATGAAAAATTCCGCACGGTTGCCCAATTTGACATAGAATTCATTTAAAAAGATAGAAATGCCAGCCAAATCTATGTCTCCGAAATGAATATAGCGATTGGGAATTATCTTTAGCCAGTTACACAAATCCTTCGATTGCGGATAACGGGACACGAAAAGAACTTTCATTCCTTCAAACAAGTATTTTTGGGCACGGATATGCTGGAAATTCTCTCCATTCTCTATACCCACTACTACAACATCTTCAGGAATACGGAAATATTCGTAATCCTGCATGAAAATAGAAGTGCCTTGCAAGGGAGAAAGCACACATGGTTCGCCATGAAAAGTAGCTTCTATAGGCGTATAACAATTGAGGAGAAAACCTTTGAACGTACGGGTATATCTCAATTTAGAGTCCCCCGCCTTCGCCACTTGCTCCGAACGCGACACTTCATCCGGACAGTTCTTCATCTCAATCCAATCTTCCAGCTCCATGCCGGAAGTATAATTCTGGGAGATGTAGATACGGCATCCTTCCGGGTCAATCATACGAAAACTACGCTTACTCCCTCGGGGAACAATAGTGATGATTCCCTCATCATTAATCTATTTGCTATCAGTCCATCAAACTTTGTGTAAGGTATGAGCTCACCGCCCAGCATTTTCAGAACTAGCCTCGCCATTGCCAATGTAAATAAACTGCCACTCATTTTTCTATCTTATTATAGGTTAACAATGGGACAACCTGTGTATTTGACCGCCCGTCTTTACTCAATAAATAGGTATAACGATAATCTTCCACATTGTAAGTAGTGGGAGAACTGTTTACCAACAAAATATTCCGGCAATTGGCAAAGTCCAAAATACCTTTCACATTGTTGGGGTGTAACTTGCCTATTTCATCCATCATACAATGGATTTTAAAGTCACCAAACTTACGTGACGCCTTTTCTTTGAATACATTAATCAGCATGATATTGACCATGGCTTTCACCAGAATGTCCGTACCGTCGGAACCTACATTGGCAATCTTCTCCACCCATCCCGTGTCATTATCATTCTCTTTCACGCGGAACTCCAGTTTGAATGTATCGGCAAGCGCCAACCGCCTGCGTCCCGGATCGTCGAGCAGGAATTTCATAAACGACAACAAATGCCGGACAGCCACCGCATTGACATCTTCACGGGAATCCTGCGAGAACAAGTCAACCTTTCCCATATTATATTGGTTCTCATCGCTAAACCGTTTAATCTCCAACAATAGCTGCATTAGTTTATCGCTGCTCTGAAGCGGGCGAAGAGCTATTTCCTTTATTACTCCGGCAAAATTCCGCTTGACAAAATCGTCGTTGATATCCTTTATTGTTCTGTGTATCTCGCTTTCATTACGGGTCAGTCCTCCCACTTCCTGCGAAATCCGGCGGATTATATCCGTATACCGTTCACTGATATGTTTCTGATAATCGGAAATCTTATCATTATCCACAAACTCGCACAAATTGGAAGCGAAATCATAGTAATCCTGTTCTCCAACCAGTTCCGTACGGAAATGAAACGTGTTTTTTGACGAGAAGTTTCCATTGAACTGCGTCACCGCTTTCTTGAATTCTTCTGTTTTTCTGATAGTGGATACGATGAGCGACTTCAACTCTTCCACAATAACATCGCAATTTTTCCGAGTAGGCTTCTCTCCTATTTCTATCACAGAAGGCGGACAAAAAGTTTCATCTTTCCGGAACATATCCACTTTTTTCAATCCGTCCTCCAATAAGTGCAATTCTTTGCCAATCCGCTCGAGATGCTCGTCCGCCCCTTTTTTCTGAACCTGCAACTTCTCCTTTTTCAGAGCGAAACGTTCGTCCAATGCAACTAGCTTCGCATCCAGTTCTTTCTTCCTGCTTCGCGTAGCAGGTTCTTTATCAAACAGTTCCTCCTTGTCTTTTTCATAATAAAGAACTTGCGGACGGGATTTGCCAATATAATCCAATTCTTTATTTATTTCGGCAAGCCTGTCATCATACTTGCGGATAGTGACCGTATCAGCACCCTTTCCATTCAATTCATTCTCCTGCGCCTGCTTCAATTCCTTTTTCCGCTCCGCAGTTTGCTGTTTCATCCGCTCTATCTCTTGCTGAATGCCGGCAACAAACTCCTCCAGTTCCTTGCGGAGTTCCGTCCTGCTGTCATTATACACTTTCCGGCAGGCTTTCAACAGTTTTTCCCGTTCCGCCAAATGCTTCTCCTTCTCTCCTTCCGCCACATAAAGACGATGTCCGATTTCATTCAGTTGCGCCTGCAATTCTTCGGTACATCCTCTTTTCCATTCCTCTTCCTTCGTCTTCCATGAGGCGTAATCAGCCTGCAAATTCTTCAATTTTACAGGAATCTGCATTCGCTCGGCTTCCATCAGATGTTGTTCTTCCAAAATACTATGTATTTGCTTCGAATACTTCTTCTCCAAAGAAGAAACAGCTTCCCCCTCTTCTTCCGTCAGTCGGGTGAGACGGTCGGTACAGAGTTGCCGGGCTGCTTGTTGCCTGTCGCGCTCCTGCTTCATTTCCTCGGGAGTGCGGACAGAACGCTCGATTGCTGTCAGATTGAGTGAAACGCCGAACAAAGTAGCTTCCTTATTCACTAATTGAGGTTGCAGTTCATTGTTATACAACACCAGTTCCTCATCCGCCACCTTGCCTATCGTCTCTTGCCAATCCGGTTTGTTCTTCTCCAGCCATTCACACAAAGAACCTTTTCGTTTCTCAATCAAGGCATCCAATGTTTGTAAATGTTCTTCAATCGCGCTCCGTTCTTTACGAACGGTCTCCATCTTTGCCTGAAATTCCCATTTCAATTTTTCCACTTTCCATTCACACTCCTGCCTCAACTGCTTTATTTCTCCTTGTTGCTGACGGATGCTATGTTCCAGTTCCTTGTCCTTTTTGCGCAGTTCGTTGATGCCGTCTTCACAATCGGACATTTCCTTTTGATGGGGATGTTCGTATTTCACCTTTTGAAGTTTCAGGTTACACTGTGCCTGTTCATCGCGCAACTGCCGGATACGATTATCCACAGTCTGCACTTTCTCTTCTTGCGTTGCCCTTACTTTCTCTTCTTCCACACGAAGTTGTTGCATCAATTCTTCCTGCTTGCCGGCAATCTCCGCATTCCGAGCATTTATCCGTGCTTGCTGGCTATTCTCAAAAGTACGGAAATCAGCTTCCAGTTTCTCAAACAGCAATCGGTACTTACTCAATACATCCTCATAAGCCCTTGTCAGTTCCGATTTCATATTCCGGACTTGTTCAAGTTCCTGAATCAGTAATTCTTCGCAAGATACCCGTTTGATGATTTCTTCAATCCGCATCTGCTCGTAATGCAGACGTTTCTCACGTATCTTTTTGAGCAAATCGTTTATTATACCTATATCCCTAATCAAGCCATCACGCTCATTGGTGTACTTTTGTTGCAGTTCACCCATAAGCCGCAGCAACCGTTCACGTTCCGTCTCGGCTTTAGCCTGTTCTTCCTTCACTAACGGAATCTCATGCAAAGCCTGTTTCTCCGCAAAGTTAAGCTCCGCACGCCCTTCACCAATCTGCTTTTGAGTATAAATCAAGTCACGATAGGCGTTCATTACTTTCTCCGCCATCTTCCGGACAGGCACTTCTCCATTCTTGTTCTTTGTAAACCAAAGCATCACGTCCCTGTATTCCTGCTCGAATTCCTTTATCTGGCTACGATAGAAGTCCAAATCGACAGAAATATCCTCATCACTCATCGAACGGATAATGGTATCTTTTATAAAATCAGCATCCAGTTTGGAATTTAAAAAGACGTTCTGTATCGTACGGGGAATATTCTGATATTTTGCACTTTCCACAATGGCAAACTTGCGGTAGGGTATCATTTCGTGCTTGCGGTTATTACCGAAAATAATGTCCCGATACATTTCATAGCTAGTCACTTGTGCAGTAATCTGAATCTTCGAACCGATATGTTCGCGGATGCGTCCCCACTCGGAATGTACCACATTGTGTTCGTCAATGAACCAGTCCTGTTGGAATGGCGCATCAATAAAACGGAAAAACACCCGTCCCTGGGATTTGGCAGCTACCACACAATACGCCCCATTCTCCCGCATCACCTCATAGATAATGTAAGAATTGGCGTATGGAAAGTAAAAAGCATCGAAGCTTTTCTTCTCCTTCGGAATGCCTAGTCTTAGTTTGTCAGCATTATAAAAGAATAGGATGGCACGGAGCAGCGTACTCTTACCGACACCTTGCGTACCTATAAAATGTACGTTCCCATCCAACTTCACTTCCGCATACGGAATATGGGCACTGTTCAGAAAAATAATCTTATTCAGGTATCTCATCTTGCACCTCCTCTGAAATTGTGATACAATCAACCAAGTCCTCCATATAATGGAAAGCCGACAATACTTTATACGTCCCGTCAAGTTCGTTTTCTTTCTCTATCAGTCCTATGCTCTCCAGTTCTTTCAGCAGTTTGCCGACTACCTCATCATATTTCTTCTTATCCGAAAACAGTTTGGTTGCCTTTTCTTTCAGTTCAATATCGCATCCTATCTGAATCTCAATATCAGCGGCACGGAACAGGAATCCCGGGCCGAATGCCGAATGATAGGTTTTCAGGAAACTCAGGTAATCAATCCACTTCTGAATCGCCTCCAGTTTACGTTCCAAATCGACTTTCGATTCCTTGCGGGTAAAGTAGTAATAACCGTCACCGCCTTCCAGATAGAAGCCGATACCTTTGTAATAATCATAATAATCGGGTAAATCTTCCTCAATGGCATCATACAAGCGTTTTACTTGGGTAGAGACACTGTTGGAAGAAATGAATCCCCCTTTGCTAAGTATATTAAATATCTCTTCAGTGTATTTCATGGTCATCTGTGTTTAGTATTCAGCATACGTCATTTGGCATATATTAAAGGGTATTCCACTTCGTCGGAGATTTCATAAGTATCCGTAAAGCGAAGTTCGTCGGCATACTGTGATGCCAGTTGGCAGAAAAAGATTAATTTCTCTCCACGTGTCACCTCTTTCCGGTAGCGATAGTTCATCACAAAAGAGAACAGATGGGTGCTGGATGCCATAAATGAATTATGCACCTCCTGCAAGTTTACGGTATCTATCATTTGCGACTGCCCATCCAGATATCCTTCCGGAATGGCATCTGCCAGTTGTTTCATTCCTTTCGGAGAATTTCTCTGCCGCGCGACAAGTTTCTTCAAAATCTGAAAAGCCTCATCGGAAGTCCGTAGATTATCAATGGAAAGCTTGATGCGATAACCAACCTGCGGCTCCATCCAGACGGGATTCTTTTGCGCTGCAACCGAACGGATACTGGTATGTTCTTCCAACAGAAACTGATCTTTCAAGTACTTCAACTTCTTTACTTTCTCAAAGATACGGTTCTGATAATCTATCAGATTCAGATAATGGATGATTTGTTTCTGGATTTCAATCAGGTTATGGTACGAGTCATTTAGCTGAAGTTTCACGTCACTTACTACATTCCGCATTTGTACGTCCATCGCCACCCGGAAAAAAACAGGCTGTCCGTAGTCTATCAATTCCTCACTTTTACGGATCAGCAGAGCAATATTGTTCCGTTTCTCATCAAGGCGGACAAGTTTGGTTTTCTTTATCTTATAATTCGGTTCGTTCTTATAAGTATTATCCATGTTCCTTTTCAAATCCATCACATTGCGGACTGTAGTCAGAGCGATGTTTTTCAGGCAGCGTTTCACTTCACGCTGGTAGTTGTATTTACGTTGTTCGTTATTCTCTTTCAGATAATAGTCAATATTTTCATTCAGTCGCGTCAGGTAATCCTGCACGAAAGATACATTGATTTCTTCATTTACTTCGAGCACATCTTCAAAGAATTTCAGATAAATATCCTCCATTTCAAGGAAGTCGCCAGTGTCCCGGATGACTCCATAGTCTATCAGATAGCGGATACGCTCTTCTTTGTACTCTGTCATTTCAAGCGCATAATCGTAGCGGAACGAAAGAGATTTCCGTTTAGCAAACATTTCTTTCAGAAGTTCTTTCTCCCTGTCCAGACTTTTGACAAGTTCTTCTATAGAACGAAAAGTGCTCATATTAGTTTTGTCTTTTAATGGTGTTTACTACTTCCAAATATTTACATAGTATATATTTCAGTAATAAGATATCACAAAAATAACATAAATGAAATAGTAAACCTAATTTCTGTATCAATATTTTTATTACTACAAAAATTAAGAAACTAACTCTACATATTCATTATACAACTATAAAATTCAAGTAAGAATTTGCAAAGGCAATTACTATTTATACCTTTGTGACTTCAATAGAGAATATGATTTCAATAGAGAATTAGTAACCCGTTAAAAGAGGAAATTGATTATGCGTTCATTCATAGTGCTTCTTTGTTTAGTACCCACCCTCCTGTTTGCCCGACAAACTCAACTTGAGACACAGTTGAAAGAAGCCATCAAGGGAAAGAAGGCCGAAATAGGAATAGCCGTCATCATTGATGGGAAAGATACGATAACTGTCAATAATGATATTCCCTATCCACTGATGAGCGTATTCAAGTTTCATCAAGCATTAGCATTGGCAGATTATATGGGAAAACAGAAGCAATCGCTGGAAACCAGGTTACCCATTAAAAAATCGGATTTAAAGCCGGATACTTACAGTCCGCTACGGGATAAATATCCGCAGGGTGGAATTGAAATGAGTATTGCCGACCTCCTAAGATACACACTTCAACAGAGTGATAACAATGCTTGCGATATTCTTTTCAACTATCAGGGTGGTCCGGATGCTGTGAATAAGTATATCCATTCACTAGGAATTCGGGAATGTGCCATCGTCGGTACAGAAACTACCATGCACGAAGACTTGAACCTATGTTATGAAAACTGGACTACTCCATTAGCCGCAGCCAAATTAGTGGAAATATTCCGTAAGAAGCCATTGTTTCCCAAAGTGTACAAAAACTTCATATTTCAAACAATGGTGGAATGTCAAACCGGACAAGACCGTCTGGTTGCTCCGTTGCTCGACAAAAAAGTAACCGTAGGTCATAAAACCGGAACGGGAGATCTTAATGCGAAAGGACAACAAATCGGTTGCAATGACATCGGTTTCGTTCTTTTGCCCGGTGGACGTACTTATAGTATAGCTGTCTTCGTGAAGGATTCTGAAGAAAATAATCAGGCGAACAGTAAAATTATCGCTGATATTTCCCGTATCGTTTACGAATATGTAATGCAGCATTAAGATAGAAACAAAGTAATAGAAATTAGAAAATTCATTTATATGAAACTACATCATATCGCTATCTGGACTTTTCGTCTGGAAGAACTAAAAGAGTTCTATGTCCGCTTCTTCGGAGGAAAAAGCAACGAAAAATATATCAATCCCAAGAAAGGATTCGAGTCCTATTTTATCTCTTTTGGAGAGGGAACAGACTTGGAACTGATGAGTCGTACAGATGTACAGAACACTCCCATTGAAGAAAACAGGGTTGGACTGACACACTTTGCTTTCACCTTTCCCAGCCAGGAAGAAGTATTACGCTTCACCGAACAAATGCGTTCGGAAGGATATACCATCGCCGGTGAACCGCGTACTTCGGGAGACGGATACTTTGAAAGTGTAGTCCTCGATCCTGACGGAAACCGGATTGAGTGCGTATATCGGAAAACAGCAAACGAATCGAAAAACAAAGCAAGACAGGAAACTGACATAGAAAATATTCCCCCCGTGACGCTCCATACAGAACGTTTATTTCTCCGCCCTTTCGAAGAAAGAGATGCAGAAACATTTTTCGCTTGCTGCCAGAACCCGAATCTGGGAAACAATGCTGGATGGCCGCCCCATCGCACATTGGATGAATCCCGCCGGATACTTCATTCCACATTTATCAATCAGGAGGGGATATGGGCAGTGATACTAAAAGATACAAAACAGCTAATCGGTTCCGTAGGAATTATCCCCGATCCTAAACGCGAAAATCCGCAAGTGAGAATGTTGGGTTACTGGCTCGACGAATCTTATTGGGGCAAAGGATACATGACCGAAGCAGTGCAGGGTGTCCTCAACTATGGCTTTGAAGGATTGCGGCTTAGCCTCATCACAGCTACCTGTTATCCGCACAACAAACGTTCGCAGAAAGTACTGAAAAAGAACGGTTTCATCTACGAAGGTACACTTCATCAGGCAGAACTGACTTACAACGGAAACATCTACGACCACCAGTGCTACTACCTGCCCGGCATCTCCCAACCTACTCCGGAAGACTATGATGAAATCCTCCATGTATGGGAAATGTCCGTTCGCCACACGCATGATTTCCTGACGGAAGAGCATATCCAATTTTATAAACCACTGGTGCGGAAGCATTATCTACCCGCTGTTGAACTTTTTGTCATCCGGAATGCCAACGGAAAGATTGCCGCCTTCATGGGATTGAGCGACGAACTGATCGAAATGTTATTCGTACACCCCGACGAACAAGGAAAAGGATATGGCAAACGATTAATGGAATATGCAAGAGACAAAAAACATATGGATAAGGTGGACGTAAACGAGCAGAATGAAAAAGCACTTCAGTTCTATCTCCATTTGGGATTCCAAGTCATCGGCAGAGATGAAACGGACAGCATGGGCAAACCTTTCCCCATTCTTCATTTGCAACTGCCGGAAGCTGATTCCGCTAATAGAGATTAATTTCCCAAAAACGAAAGCTACATGAACCTACGTGCAAGATTATCCGAACGAGTACACATTGAAGATATCAGAGAGGTACTCCACTTTATACAGGATGATGAACGGCTTAGAGAAGAAATCTACCAACTGATATTCGACGAAGACGCTATCGTCTCCTATCAGGCATTGTGGGTATGTACGCATTTCTCAAAGGCAGATGTAGCATGGTTGAGCCGGAAACAAGAAGAATTGATCGACGCTGCCATGACCTGCCCACACTCGGGAAAACGGAGAATGATCCTGAACCTGATATGCCAGCAACCTGCCGCTGATCCGCCACGAGTGGATTTCCTCGATTTTTGCATGGAACGCATGATATCCCGCGAGGAACCACCGGGCGTACAATCGCTCTGCATGAAACTGGCTTATCAACTGACACGCTCCATCCCGGAACTACAACAGGAACTACGCACAATACTGGAAATCATGGAGCCCGACTTACTGGTTCCCGCTATCCGTTCCGTACGAAAAAACACCCTGAAAGCCATGAAAGCAAAGAAAAACAGATAATTTCTATCGCTTTTATCTCACCGTTCAATTAGAGTATATTCAGATGGAATATCTGGGATATACCCGTCACCGAAATCTGAATACCGATGCAGAAAGTGAAAAAAGCAACAAGCTTATTAATAATTTGATTTCCCACCGGTCCCAACCTCTGAATAAACCTCTGCCCTTGTGAAAGGAATACATAAAAGATGGCCGCCATACAAATAATAACAAGCGCAATGACTAAATAATTAATCCCAGTTTGCAACAATTTACCTTTAACACTGGCAGACGCCATCAAAGTAAAGATAACCGATATACTGCCCGGTCCGATACTGATAGGAAACGTGATGGGATAAAAAATCTTCTGTTCGATATTCTTCCATCTGAAACCGTCTACATTCTTACTGGCTTCTTCTTTATCAGACGAACCCGAATCGCCCAACAGCTCCATTGCCGTCTTACAAATCAATATTCCACCTCCTAACTGAATAACAGGAATAGCCAAACCGAAAATCAACAGAAACAAATGTCCTATCACCAATGTCCCTACACCGATCATTATAAAATTGAGCGTCAGCTTCTGAATGGCTGCTTTCCGTTGTTGAGGATCGAGGTCTGTAAAGAATCCATTGACGACAAAACCATTCCCCAAAGGATTTATCACCGGAAACAGCGCCATAAACGATGACGAAAATATGATGAGAAGATTACTTAATGACATAATACCTGTTTTTTGATACTTTATTAATATCTGATATGTATCTAAAACATAAATGAAACGTTATTGTTTTGAGAATATGCTTTTGCGAGATGAATCCGCATCGGTTGAATACCTCGTGAAAGCAGCTTATAATAAACCTTTAACTAGAAATTAAAATTATGTGTACAAGAGTCGTTTATTCGGGAAAAAATGGAATGGTGGTAACCGGCCGGTCTATGGACTGGAAAACAGAAATGCACAGCAATCTTTGGGTATTTCCCAAAGGTATGGAAAGAAATGGAGAAACGGGAGCCAACTCCCTGCAATGGACGTCCAAGTATGGCAGCGTGGTGACTTCAGCTTTCGAGATTGCCAGTACAGACGGGATGAATGAAAAAGGGTTGGTTGCCAATCTGTTATGGTTGCCCGAAACGGAGTATCCGGTCAGAGATCAAAGTAAACCGGGACTTGCCATTACTGCATGGGTGCAATATATGCTGGATAACTTCGCCACCGTAGACGAGGCTGTCGCTTTCATTGATGAAAACACTTTCCAAGTGGTATCGGACCTGATGCCGGATGGTTCCCGCCTGGCAACCTTGCATTTATCTATTTCCGACGCAACGGGCGATTGTGCGATATTCGAATATACGGGTGGAAAGCTGACTGTTTACCACAGCAAGGAGTACAAAGTAATGACCAACTCCCCTACCTACAACAAGCAACTGGCACTAAACGAATACTGGAAATCAATAGGAGGATTGAGCTTCCTGCCCGGAACCAACCGTCCGTCCGACCGTTTTGCAAGAGCCAGTTTTTATATCAATGCCCTGCCCCAAACAGATGATGTGAGAATAGCCATAGCAAGCGTATTCAGCGTTATCCGTAATACTTCTGTTCCTTATGGCATATCCACTCCCGAATTTCCGGAAATTTCCACCACACAATGGAGAACGGTATCGGATAGTAAGAATTTGCTCTACTTCTTCGAATCAAGTCTGACACCTAATACATTCTGGGTAAACTTACGGGAAACAGACTTGTCGGAAGGAGCTCCGGTACTCAAATTATCTATCGCCAACGGTGAAACTTATCATGGAAATGCAACGAAAGAGTTTAAACCGGCACAGCCGTTCAGATTTATGGGAGTAAAAGGATAAAATTATCCCCGGAAACGATCCATCTGAAGCACATCCCAAAAGTTTTTGTATCTAACTTTTAAGACGTATTTCGATCATTTCCGGGGATAAAATCTGTTTCTTTAACAGCTTGCCATTAATTGAAATAATAAAGGAACACAGCAATTCCTTCCAGCGCCTTCTTTGGTTGGTCTTTTATTTCGATAGCAAACTTGATTTCCGCTTTTGCCACACCACGCAGATTAGTCAGCGAGTGCAAAGTAGTCACCAGACGGATGCTCTGTCCTGACAGTACAGCCTGACCGAATTTCATTTTGTCCATGCCGTAGTTAATCATCATTTTCAGGTTATTCACCTGAATAATCTGATTCCACAAATAAGGAAGCATGGATAATGTCAGGTAGCCGTGAGCAATCGTGCTATGATAAGGGCTGTCTACTTTAGCACGTTCCGTATCTACATGAATCCATTGATGATCCAGCGTTGCATCAGCAAAAAGATTGATACGTTCCTGCGAGAGTTCCACATAATCGGAAACACCTATCTGTTGGCCTACTAGTTTTTCGAATTCTTCATACGAATTGATAATTACTTTTTCCATAAGTCTTATCGTTTTTATGGGGGTTATTTACTATTAAATTGGGGACAAAAATAGGAAAAATAAACTGATATGCCACCAAATTTATAAATAAAAGCAAGGAATGAAGTATTTAGGTATGTTTTACAAACCGGAAGCCTGTTTCAGTGCTTCTGACAAAATACTGTAACCCCTGCCATTCAAATGTAAATCGTCGAGAGTCAACTCCGGATTCAGCCTGCCATCCTGCAATAAACGATTGAATACGTCCAGATAGACAATATCTGTTCCCTGCAATTTTTCGTGTATCTTCCGGTTAAGGATCTGGATAAATTTATTCACAGCCGTACTGTAATCATCATAATCATTACGCGGAAAAATACAGAAAAGATATGTTTTCAGTGAAGGGACGGCAAGAACCGCTTTTACATAACGCTCTACATATTCATCTATATTTTCATCGTTCAACTGATAAATATCATTGGTTCCGAATTGAACGACGACCTGGCAATCGGAAGTGTCTACCGCAAAAGACTCCACATAGGCCAGCCCTTCACCGGGAGCACCATAGTTCAGACATTCCCATTGTGGGAAATAGATATCTAGTGCCCAAAAAGCCATGTGACTGTTACCAAGAAAGGCAAATTTTGGTTTTTCTTCTATCCTATCCATACAATTTCATTCAAACGTCCACGTTATCTCACTCAAACTCTCAAACAAATATAGAATAAAATTCGCGGATTTACGTTACTTTTGCAAAGGTAATCACATTCATTCATATATATAAACCGATGATACATTTTTTCAAGAAACCCGTTTCTCACCTTGCGTTGCCGGAGAAATTCACTTATCCTTTCCATTATACACCTCATCCATTGTGTGTGTTGGCTGCGGAAGAAGTGAAAGAATATATTGCAAGCCGGAAAGAATGGCAAGAGGAATTGGCTTCCGGAAAGATGTTTGGAGTGTTGATTGTGCAAACGGACAACGGAATAACAAACAACGAAGAAAATCAGATTGGTTATCTTGCAGCTTTCTCCGGCAATCTGGGCGGAAAGAATCTGCATCCTTATTTCGTTCCTCCTGTTTATGACCTATTACAACCGGAGGGATTCTTCAAAATCGAAGAAGAACAGATTTCTGCCATTAATATCCGTATTCGTGAACTGGAAAACAGCAGTTCTTATCTCGATTCAAAAGAGAAATGGAAGATAGAAACAGAACAGGCTAAAGCTGTTTTGAATCAAGCAAAAGCGGAGCTTAAAATGGCAAAGGAGGCAAGAGAGATTCGCCGCCAGTCATCTCCCGAGCTTTCCGAAGAAGAACAAGCCTCCCTGATTCGGGAAAGCCAATACCAAAAGGCGGAATACAAACGATTGGAAAAGGAATGGAAGAAACGATTGGAAGAGCTCGAAACGGAAGTCAGGCACTTCGATATTGAAATAGAGCGATTGAAAACCGAACGAAAAGAACGTTCAGCAGCTTTACAAAGAAAATTATTCGAGCAATTCCGGATGCTAAATGCCCAAGGAGAGGTGAAAGACTTATATACTATTTTCGAGCAAACGGTTCAGAAAGTTCCTCCTGCCGGTGCGGGTGAATGTGCTTTGCCTAAGTTATTGCAATATGCGTATCTTCATCAATTAAAGCCATTGGCTATGGCTGAATTCTGGTGGGGCGACTCTCCTAAAAACGAAATCCGGCATCACGGATATTATTATCCTTCCTGCAAAGGGAAGTGCGAACCGATTCTGCAACACATGTTGCAAGGATTGGAGGTAGACGAAAATCCACTGCTGAATCCTGTTCATGAAGAGGAAGAACTGGAAATCGTGTTTGAAGATGAATGGTTGCTGGTAGTCAATAAACCGGCAGGGATGTTGTCCGTTCCGGGAAAAGCAGAGGACAGAGATTCAGTCTATCATCGTTTGAAGAAGAAATATCCCGAAGCTACCGGTCCTATGATTGTACACCGGCTCGATATGGCTACTTCAGGATTATTGCTCGTTGCCAAAACAAAAGAGGTACATCAGGATTTACAGGCGCAATTTGCAAACAGAAGTATTAAGAAACGCTATGTGGCTGTGCTGGATGGGGCGATAATAAAAACAGAGAAAGAGATAAAGCCAATAGCAGAGAAAGCTATATTAATAGCAAAGGAAACTGTATTAACGAAAAAAACAGCAAAAGCAGAAAGAACAGGAAATACAGGAAGAATCGAACTCCCTCTTTGTCTGAATCCTCTCGACCGTCCTCGGCAAATGGTTAGTAGCGAACACGGGAAAGAAGCGATTACAGAATATCAGATCATCAGTGAGTCTGAAAGAATTACCAGTGAATCTGAAAACACTTTCAACGAATCAAACAGGATTGATGAATCAGAAAGGAATATCAATGAGTCAAGAAAATACACCCGGATTGTCTTCTATCCATTGACCGGACGCACACATCAGTTAAGAGTACACGCCGCCCATCCGGAAGGCTTGGGATGCCCCATACTTGGAGACGAACTCTACGGAAAGAAAGCAGACAGACTATACCTCCATGCCGAATATATAGAGTTCCGCCATCCCATATACGGAGACATTCTCTGCATACAGAAAGAGGCCGATTTCCATAAAAAAATATGATTAAGCCATGAACCAAATTCTTTTTGAAATGTATATAGGGGTAATTACTAATTTTCAAAAAGAACCTGACTATGGACATCAAATTCCGCATTACAAAGTATTTAGCCGTATCTGCTTTAGCAATGCTGCTACTGGGAGCCTGCTCCAAAAACAATATCTACATCAACTATCCTGACGAAGAAAACAACGGAGGCTCATCCGGCTCCGGCAATGATGACAACAACGGTAATCCGACCAAAGAGAATGCGCTGATTACTTTCAGTGCTTCCGTAGAAGGACGAAACATCACACGAGCCATGTCCCCCATGGGAAAAGGACTTCAAAGCTGGTTGTGTGCCTATACAGCCAACACATCGAACAATATCACAGGCGCTCCCGTTGCTCAAGGCAACTATGTCACCTCCTCCCCCGGTGTACTGACAGGAAATCTAGGATATAAAATGTATTTGAGCAATGCTATCTATAGCTTTTATGCCGTATCATGCAATTCCACCAGCCCGGCGCCTACTTTCACCAACGGACTATCCGAACCTTTATCCAACGGAGTAGATTATCTTTGGTGGCACGCAGTTCATCAGGACATCGCCAGTTCACAGATAAATATCCCCATAACCTACCAACACGCAGCCACGCAAGTAGTTGTAGCGATCGCCGGAGGAGAAAATATCACTTTAAACAAGATACTTTCCGCTACCATCACCCCACCGAAACCGGGCGCAATCATGGATTTGTCAACAGGTATCATCACTTCGGAAGTCAGCTATGACAAAGCAGCCGATATGGGAATCAACGACTTCACCGTACAATATATCATGTTACCCGTAAAGAGCTCCTCTCCCATGACTTTGACACTGGAGCTGATGGTAAACGGAGAGAGCTTTTCACGTACCTACACCACTCCGCTCACTCCACCCAACAACCTCCTGTCAGCCGGAAATTCATACCTTTTCCGGGCAGTTATCAATGAAAACTCCATCTCATTCGCCAATGTCAGTGTGAAAGAATGGACAGAGGTAGACGAAAGCGGAAACCCGCTATACCCTGTACAAGATTAAAATATCCGAAATAAAATCAAAGCAAACCAGGTTACGCAAGCCACAAACCGGGTTATGCAAACTGCAAGTCGGGTTACGCAAGCCACCAACCGGCAATCATGCCACCGTTTGCGTAACCTGACTATTCGTAAATACCTGCTTCTTCAACCTGCGATAAACATAGATAAAGGCCGGCACGAGGAATAAGTCTGCCGCTATCCAAGCCATCGGATCACCGTAACAGACAGCAATAAAACCGAATACCGGTACGGCATAGAGACTGACAAGAATACGAGCAATCATCTCCGCCACTCCGGAGAACATGGCAAGATTGGTATATCCTACTCCCTGAATGGTATAACGCAAGATGCACAACAAACCAAGCATCGGGAAGAACATACAGGAGACATGCAGGAACAACTCGGTATCCAACAGTATTTCCGTTTCCGACGGATCTACAAAGATCAATGCAAAATATTTAGCTCCCACCATCAGAAGAACGAATGTAAATGCCGCATAAACGATCATCATCAAAGCACTCGCCTTAATTCCCAACCAGACACGCTCCGGTTTTCCTGCCCCATAATTCTGTCCGCTATACGTAGCCATCGCAATTCCCAGACTCTCGAACGTGCAGATAAAGAACATCTTGATGCGCATAGCAGACGTAAAAGCTGCCACACACGCTGTTCCCAATGCATTATTCGCACTCTGAAGCATGATGCTGCCGATAGCCGTGATAGAAAACTGCAATCCCATAGGCACACCAATGTAAAGCAGTGTCTTAGCCAGTTTCGACTGGAACCGGCGTTCTTTCGGAGTACCTTGCAATATTTCAAACTTCCGGTACATATAAATGTAGCAAAGAACAGCCGACAATCCTTGCGAAAAGACAGTAGCAATAGCAGCTCCCGCCACTCCCCAGCCAAGTACCAAAATACAGAACAAATCAAGAATGATATTCAGAACAGCCGCAAACAGCAGAAACCAAAAAGGCGTCTTACTGTCTCCCAACGCACGGATAATGCTCGAAAGAAGATTATAGAAGAAAGTACACGGCACACCAATAAACGTGACAAGCAAATAAGCATACGCCCCTTCGAAAATATTCTCCGGCGTACGCATGATCCGAAGAATATCCTCACATAAAATACAGGTGAGAAGAGCAATCACCACAGACATTCCCGCAGCCAGTTTCAGACTGACGGCCACATAACTGCGCATCGTACTGTAATCCCGCGCCCCAAACTTCTGCGCAACGGGTATTCCGAAACCTCCGCAACATCCATTGCAGAACCCGAGAATAAGAAACACCACCGATGTGCTAGCTCCAACAGAAGCTAACGCGTTAATTCCTAAAAACTTTCCTACAATTGCAGCATCAACAAGCGAATACGTTTGTTGCAACAGATTGCCGAGTAAAAGCGGCAGCGTAAACTTTAAAATGAGAGGTAATGCCGGCCCTGCCGTCATTTCTTTAGAAGTTGCCATACGTCTATGTTCTAAAATCGGATGCAAAGATACGGAAAATTCAATGAATTAGTTCTTGATTTGCGTTCCTCTTTTAGTTGACATAAATCAAAAAAATCAGTATGAGAGCATGAGTCTCCCGGTCTATCGTTTCACCAACCGTTTAGGTGAACCATGCCACGAGCATCCCAGGCAGAAGACTTCTGTCAAATCGAACCCCTCCATCGAATCTTCCGGATATTTGGGAACAACTTCACCATCTTCGAGCACATAAACCAGCAGCCTGTCACCCTGTTCATTCTTCACATACATAGCTGCAATCTTGCATTGCGGACACAATAACTTTTTCATGCTGCAAAGATACAGATTGTTTCCGTCAACCACAAACTCTTCCAACGATGTTTCAGAAGCCCGTTCATGATTTACAGTTTATCTATTCTTCCAGAATCCCGGATAAAACAACAGGAGTACACTAAACAATTCCAGACGTCCCACCAGCATCAGAAAAGAAAGTATCCACTTTGCCAGATCAGGTAAAGAATTCCACGAATATGCAGGCCCGCAAGTTCCCAATCCCGGACCGACATTGCCTATACTCGAAATAACCGTACTGACGGACTCGGAAAAGCCAACTCCCAAAAACAAAAGAGCCGTCCACCCAATCAGGATCAGAACCAGATAAAAAGCAAAGAAAATCAATACGGTAGTTACGATAGAAGAAGACACCGTCTGCTTATTGATACGTACGGGAAGCACGGCATTCGGGTGGAGCAGATGTTTGAACTCATTCCGAATGGCACGTGCCACAATCAGCAACCGCATATTCTTGATACCTCCACTGGTAGAACCCGTACACCCTCCCGAAAGCATCGCAATAAACAACAGTAACCACGTGAAAGGAGGTCACATATTATAATCATCCGTAGCAAAACCGCAGGAAGTATGCACCGTAGACACCTGGAACAATGCTTTCCGGAAAGCCAGTTCCCAGTCATAATGATTTTGAAAGACGAGCGCCAACGTGATAAGAAAAGTCAAGATACCCACTGACGCCAGAAACCAGTGCAGCTCTTCATCTTTGAATAAACGACCGACTTTTCCTTTCAAACACATCAGAAACAAAGAGAAGTTGATACTGGAAACAATCATAAAGATAGCCACCACATATTCTATATACGGAGAATTCCAGTAAGATATACTGTTCTGCTTGGTAGAATATCCGCCCGTAGCAGTAGTGGCAAACGACTGGCAAATGGCATCAAACAAGCTCATGCCCCCAAACATCAATAAGACAGTTTCCGAAACTGTCAATACCAGATAAATTGTCCACAACCACTTGGCCATGACATTGATTTTCGGATGGGTACGGTCGTGCGTCACTCCCGTAGATTCAGCAGAGAAGAGTTGCACTCCTCCCGTGGTAAAGATAGGAAGAATGGCAATCGTGAAAAACACAATCCCCAAACCACCGATCCACTGCGTCAGGCTTCGCCAGAAAAGCATACCGTGGGAAAGGGATTCAATATCATCGAGAATAGTAGCTCCTGTAGTGGTAAACCCGGACATGGTTTCGAAAAAGGCATTGGTTATCGTATCAATGCTTCCGCTAAAATAAAAAGGAAGCATGCCGAAAAAGGTAAAAAACACCCATGAAAGAGTGACCACACAATATCCGTCTCTCCGGCTCATCTTATTCTCCGCTCCCCGTCCGTAGAGCAGTAACAATCCGCCTACCACAGCATTGATGATACAGGTGTAAAGAAAGTATTTATAATCACTTTCCCCGTAACCAGCCGACACTCCGGCACAAAGTAAGAACATCCCCAATTCGATAAATAGCAACATACCCAACACGCGCCCTATCATCTTCCGGTTAATCATGCTATTATTCTTACTCCGAATATACAGACTGTTATCTGAAATGTACTCTTCCATAACTCATGAATCATTTTGTATGTTCCCCTCATAGCCAAGAGTATGCCAAAATGAAAAGGATTCTGATAATTAGCTTGTAATCAATGCAATATTTTTTTCATTTTGAATAAGTAATCTCTAAATACCCTACCAAAATGAAAGGGTGCTTTTCAAAATAGAAAAAAGAAGAAGGTGTATTTTAACAGAATACGCCTGCATTTCTGCATAATCTTCGCTATCTTTGTCATTCCAAAGTGTAAAAAAGAAAGAGATGAAAGCATCACGCATTGCGCACGAAAAGAAAACGGTAGAGTTGATGATCCGCCTCTATTGCCGGAAAAAAGAAAAAAATACAATTCTTTGTGCCGACTGTGAAGAGTTGCTCCGCTATGCCCACGCACGTCTCGACCATTGTCCGTTTGGAGAGAAGAAGAGTGCATGCAAGGAATGCACCGTACATTGTTACAAACCCGTCATGCGCGAACGAATGCGACAGGTGATGCGTTTCTCCGGACCGAGGATGTTGCTTTATGCACCCTGGCAGGCCATACGACATTTATTGAACCTATAACTTACTAAAAAAATCAGTAATGAAAAAAG
>ERZ860009.351-NODE-351-length-22114-cov-1.501383_pt1 | contig 22114 bp, 24 predicted proteins | sample MGYA00510114_ERZ860009 | MGnify/ENA primary metagenome ERZ860009 (study PRJEB30046, sample SAMN00715177) | human gut metagenome | study: EMG produced TPA metagenomics assembly of the A metagenome-wide association study of gut microbiota in type 2... | reverse complement strand
CAGCTGCCGATCAGGTAACTTCGCCAGGCGGAACTACCATTGCCGGTATCCATGCTCTGGAAAACCGCGGAGTGCGTGCTGCGATGTATGATGCTGTACTGGCCGTGCTGGAACGCAGTGAGAAATTGAAGGGTAAATAACCAATGGCAGATAGAGAAAAGATTTTAAGATATTTTCGGGCCGGCGGCGATGAAGAACTGGCAGCCAAGCTGCTTGATCTGGCAGAAGGGGCTCATAGAAGCCGAAAATTCCGCGTCAGCGATTTTCTTGATCCGCATGGCTGTAATGTGGCTGAGATCGTTGCGGCCAATTTTGAAAATGTGAAGCTGGAAACCAGCGGTGGTTTTAAAAATGCCGAGCGTATGAAAGTTGCTTTTGTTGCCGAAGACTTTTTTGGTCAGCCGGATTTTGGCATGGTCTGCTTTAAAGTCGAATGGGACAAACGCTATTATGAACTCAGTCACCGCGATATTTTGGGAGCTTTTATGGGGATGGGCTGTAAACGCGAGATTTTGGGCGATATTATTTTTATCCCTGAAGGAGCACAGTTCGTAGCCGATAAATCTTTTACTACTTACATTATGAACAATCTGACGCAGATAGGTTCTGCCCCGGTTTCACTGACCGAGATCACAGAAGCTGACCTGCTGCAGAAGGAAGAAAAGGTCAAGGTCATCAGCGCTACAGTTGCAGCTTTAAGGCTGGATGCCGTTGCTGCTGCAGGATATGGCGTATCCCGGTCACGTATGGCTGACGAGATCAAAGGCCAGAATGTTAAAGTAAACTGGAAAGAGGCCAAGAACGCAGCCCAGCCGGTCAGCGAAGGCGATATCATTTCTTTCCGCAGCCGCGGCAGGGTAGAAGTAGCCGAGATCAGGGGCACTACCAAAAAAGGTCGTTTAAGCATCACGCTGAAAAGATATATTTAATGGGGAGGGTATCACGATATGTTGACACCGTTAGATTTAAACAATAAGAACTTTTCCAAAGGCTTCCGCGGATATGACACCGAAGAGGTCGATGAGTTTTTTGCCAAAGTTGCCAAGGATTTTGAACGCCTGTATCAGGATAACGTAGAGCTTAAAGATGCTGTGGAACGAGTCAGCGCCAAACTGGAATACTATCAGCAAATGGAATCCACCATGCAGAACACTTTGGTCATCGCACAGGAAACTGCCGACGAAGTGAAAAAGAACAGCGAGCAGAAGGCTGCCCTGCTGGAGCAGGAAACTGCCATGAAATGCAAAGAGATCACTTCTGAATGCCAGGCTGCTGCTGCTAAAGCAAAAATGGACGCTGAAATCGCGGCGACTCAGGCCAGGACAGAAGCAGAAGCTTATGCTGAAAAACTGCGCAGCGAAGCTGAAAGTGAAACTACAAAATTGCGTAATGACACGCTGGCGGAAATTGCCAGACTGCGCGGCGAAGCTGAGGCCGAGCTGAAGCAGATGAAAAATGAGACTCAGAATTTTGTAGACAAAATGCGCAGTGCCGCCGAAGTAGAAGTCGCTAAAATGAAAGTAACTACAGAGGATCTGTGCAAAAAAATGTCGTCGCAGGCAAAAGACGAGGCCAGCGATGTTTTGGCACAGGCACGTGCCGAAGCACAAAAGCTGACCAGCGAAGCCGACGAACGCTACAGAACGATGATCGCCGATGCCGAAGAACGTTCCAGAACGCTTTTGGCTGACACCGACGAAAAAGTAAGAAAAATGATTTTTGAAGCAGAAAATAAAGCTGCTCTCGCAAAAGGTATCTTTGAAGATCAGGTCAAAAAGGCCGCCGTGCATCGTCAGCATATGATGAGCATTTTGGAAGGCCAAATGGAGCTTTTGAAAAACTTTAGCGAAGATACTGAAAAATAAGCGAGGTCGGCAGCATGATTATTTTGGTACGCCACGGTGAAGCAACTCATCATACAGAGCATTTGACAGGCGGTTGGACCGATTCGGAGCTTACGGCTGCGGGAAAGGTTCAGCTGCAGGCCGTTGCGTCCAAATTAGCCAAAGATTTTGCAGGGCAAAGCCGTGATCTGCGAATCCTGACCAGCGATTTGAAGCGGGCGGAAGAATCAGCCCGGATCATCGCCGCCAGGCTGGGGATCAGTAAGCTGGAACCGTATGAATTTTTGCGCGAAAAAAATAACGGACAGGCGGCAGGCTTGACTGAAACGGCTGCCAAAGCTTTGTATCAGCAGCCGCCGACCTTAAAGGAACTGCATCACCGCAACTATCCGGGCGGCGAAACGCGGCAGGAATTTTATGACCGTAATGTGCAGGGCCTGATAAAATGCGCTGATCTGGAGCGGGAAAATCTTCTGATCGTAGCCCATAAAGGCACGATCCAAAACATCATTTCCATTGGCTGGGGCTTGATATAGCTGCTGTCAACGTTTTAAATTTTTCTGTCGATATCCTGCCGTCCAGCGTGACGGTCCTGGGCATCAACAAATGGCGCGAACATGCTGTGTTCAGGCTCAACGATACCTCACATCTGCATACTGACAGCGGGTATGGCATCTTTGAGTTTAAATATGGCAAATACCATTGACTATAACTTGTATAATGGTGTATAATGACTTTGTTTTAATAAAAGCAGCAGCGATGACGAAGACAGTAGCCTGCCGGGCACAGTCAAGCGAGTCGGGGACAGTGCGAGCCCGACCGGAAAGATGGCAGGGGAAGATCACTTCAGAGCTTCTGGGCTGAAAACAGTAAGCCCGGACGGGTAACACACGTTATGGTGTTTCGAGTGGCAGGCAGCTTAAGTCTGTCATGAGGGTGGTACCACGGGTTTATAGTCTCGTCCCTTTTTGGGAGCGGGGCTTTATTTTTTTGGAGGTGTACACATGGATTACAGCAAGACACTTAATTTACCGGAAACTGAATTTCCGATGCGTGCCGGTTTACCGGAACGCGAACCCGAATTTTTGAAATACTGGGAAGAAAACAAAATCTATGAAAAGAAACAGGAACTGCATGCGGGCCATAAAAAATTTGTCCTGCACGATGGACCGCCGTACGCTAACGGCAAGATCCATATGGGTACGGCTTTAAACAAGATTTTGAAAGACATCATTATGAAATATAAATATGCGCAGGGATTTGATACCCCGTATGTTCCCGGCTGGGATACCCATGGTATGCCGATCGAGCACGCCGCTATCAAAAATCTGGGACTGAACCGCCATGAGCTTGATACACTGGTACTGCGTAAAGAATGTCACGACTACGCTTTAAAATGGATCGACGAGCAGCGTACCGACTTCAAACGTCTGGGCGTTCTTGGAGATTGGGATCATCCTTATATCACCATGACCCACGATTATGAAGCTGTACAGATCCATGTTTTCGGCGAGATGGCAAAAAAAGGCTATATCTATAAAGGTAAAAAAGCTGTTTACTGGTGTCCGCCTGCGAAACCGCTCTGGCAGAAGCTGAAATCGAATACGGTGAAGAAAAGTCGCCGGCGATCTTCGTAAAAATGCCGCTCGTCAAAGACAACGGCATGCTGCCAGAAGCAGCTCAGGGCAAACCGGCCTATATCGTTATCTGGACCACTACTCCGTGGACCATGCCTGCCAACGTAGCGATCGCGCTGCATCCGGACTTTGAATATGCCTGGGTAGAATGCGAAGGCGAAATCCTGTTTATGGCCAAAGAGATGCTGGAAGCCGTTGGCAAGGTCTGCAAAAAAGACCTCAGCAATATCATCGGCACCTGTAAAGGTAAAGATATGGAATATGCTGAATGCAGACATCCGTTTGAAACTATTGACCGCAAATCCTTAGTCGTTTTGGCTGATTATGTTACGCTGGAAGCCGGCACAGGCTGTGTACATACCGCTCCCGGACATGGCGCCGACGACTTTGAGACCGGCGTTCGCTACAATCTGCCGATCATCTGCCCTGTTGACGGCTCAGGTAAACTGACAGCAGAAGCCGGTGCGGATTTTGCAGGCATGTTCGTTTTTGATGCCAACGTACCCATCATCAAATATCTGGCCGGGCTGAACCGCCTGTTTGGCAAAGAAAACATCCGCCATCAGTATGCACACTGCTGGCGCTGCAAGAACCCCATCATCTACCGTGCGACCGAGCAGTGGTTCGCATCTGTTGACGGCTTCCGTGAAGAAGCCCTGAATGCTATTGCCAATGACGTGCAGTGGATCCCGTCCTGGGGCGAAGCACGTATCCATAATATGGTCGCCGACCGTCACGACTGGTGCATTTCCCGTCAGCGTGTCTGGGGCGTACCGATCCCGATCTTCTACTGTGAAGACTGCAACGAACACCTGGTCAACGACGATACTATCAATGCTGTTGCCGACCTGTTTGCTAAAGAAGGCTCTGATGCCTGGTGGGCTCATTCTGCTGAGGAGATCCTGCCGCAGGGCACCAAATGCCCCAAATGCGGCGGCACTCATTTCCGCAAAGAATCTGATATCATGGATGTCTGGTTCGACAGCGGTTCTTCCCATGCAGCAGTCTGCAAAACCCGGCCCGAACTGGCATGGCCTGCAGATATGTATCTGGAAGGCAGCGATCAGCATCGCGGCTGGTTCCAGTCTTCACTGCTCACTTCCGTTGCTACCGAAGGCAAAGCGCCTTACCGCGCAGTTCTGACGCATGGTTACGTTGTTGACGGCGAAGGCCGCAAAATGTCTAAATCTGTAGGCAATACTGTTGCCCCGCAGGAAGTTATCGCCCAATATGGCGCCGATATCATTCGTTTGTGGGCAGCTTCCTCCGATTACAAGGCTGATATTCGTATCTCCAAAGAGATACTGAAACAGCTCTCTGAGGTTTACCGCAAGATCCGCAACACCATTCGCTATATCCTGGGCAACACCAACGATTTCAATTATGAAACCGATAAAGTTGAATTTAAGGATATGCTGGAGCTGGATCGTTGGGCTTTGATGCATATGCAGCTCTTGAAAAAAGAGGTTTCCGCAGCTTATGAAAGCTACGACTTCCATGTGCTCTATCATGCTATCCATAATTTCTGCAGCGTCGAGATGAGCAGCTACTATCTGGATATCCTCAAAGACCGCCTGTATGCATACAAGGCCGATTCCTTTGAACGCCGCAGCGCTCAGACTGCAATGTACGAGATCATGCTGGATCTGGTCGTAATGATCGCGCCCGTACTCAGCTTCACGATGGAAGAAGTATGGCAGTTCATGAAAAAACCTGCTTCCATGCCTGAATCCGTATTCATGATGCCGTGGCCCGAATGCAAGGAAGAATATATCGACGAAGCCCTGGAAAGCAAATGGGATAACTTCATCGAGATCCGCAGCGAGATCACCAGAGTTCTGGAAGGTGCCCGCCGCGCTAAAACTATCGGTCATTCTCTGGACGCTAAAGTCGAGCTGCATGCTACAGGCGAAGCGCTGGCGATACTCAGATCCGTTGAAGGTGATCTGGCGACACTGCTGATCGTATCGCAGGCTAAACTGGTGGAAGGTTTGGCCGGCGGCGTAGAAGCGACCGGACGTGAAGACCTGAAAGTAACTGTTCAGGCTGCGGAAGGCGAGAAATGCGAACGCTGCTGGATCTATAGCGATACCGTAGGTAAAGATGCTGAGCATCCGACTGTGTGCGCACGCTGTGCAGCAGCTTTGAATAAGTAAAACTGCATAATAAAATTAAAATGCAATACCGGACAGATATCTGTCCGGTATTTTTTTGCTGCAGGCCTTATCGTTAGCAAAGGATCTCTATCATAATTGTCAGGCAGTGAAGAATAAAAGCTTTATTAAGATGAAAAATTAGTGTAATATAAAATCTGAAAGAGTGATAGCTGCAAAAATTGAAAGAGCAGGTGAAATGCAATGCGAAAAGTGAATCCTGAATACGCCAAAGCAATTATGGCGATTGCCAACAGAGCCCCGTATCTTAAACTGCTGGGCATGAAGATCTGTGAGCTTGACTATGGCTACTGCCGTGTCGAAACGCAGATCAATGACAGCCTAAATAATCCCTTTGCTTCAGTACATGGCGGCGTCTTTTCATCAATTCTTGACACGGCTACCTTTTGGGCTCTTTACTGCTGCATCGGCGAAGAGGACGGCATAACTACGCTTGACCTGCAGGTGAATAACCTTGCCGCTGCTGCTTCTGGCAAAATAATTGCGGAAGGCAGACTGATAAGAATGGGGAGGACGATCGGGCTTGCCGAAGGCACGTTAAAAGATGAAAACGGCAGACTGCTTGTTCAGGGCACATCAAAAATGTTTGTTCTGCCTGGCCTGCAATCCATAGATAAAGTGGCAGACAGGGTTGGCTTTGAAACCTTGCCGCCTAAATTCCTTTGATCGCGAACAGCATAATATAAATATAAAAATCCCGGACATATTACTATCCGGGATTTTTATATTTATTAAAATTTTCCGAGAAACGACATTTTTATTATGCTTAATAAATTTAAAATAATTCATAATATTAGCTGTTTTTGAATAATTAGCTATAACATAAAATTTAGTTTGAAGAAAAATAAAACATTTGTAATATAAACAAAATTGCGCTGAGAATATATGCATGATATCATAATATAAGAAATTTGTTATATATAAAATTTATTATATGATTAAATTTATATTTTTTTTGGAGTTAAAGTAACCCTAGAAAGTCTACTTTCCTTTTACTGCAGTGAAATTTATTCATAAAAATTATAAAAATAAAGAAGGAATGCGATTCTATGAATTCAAAATTCTGCCATGACAGTGAAATGACATCACGTAGATCAGGCATTGAATCATTAATGATGAAATGCCCTATTTGTGGCCGTGAATTCAGCTGTAACAAAACATATCATGTTTATACGGCTTTTCTTGCCAGAAAAAGGCAATATTATTGCAGTTATTCTTGTTTTAATAAACGGCCAAACCCAAGAAAATAATTTTGCCGGCAAAAATGTTTGTTACTATTTGTTTTCGGAGGTGATTGATAATGGAAAAAGAGCTTCAAAAAATTGGACACAGAATAAAGCTTTTGCGCATTGAAAATAAAATATCACAAAAGGTGCTGGCTAAAAAACTGTGTATATCGCAAACACATTTAAGCAATATCGAAAATGGCAGAGTTGGTGTGACTTTGTTGCACTTAATAAAAATAAAAGAATTGTTTGAATGTCCGATAGAATATTTTTTTGAAGAAAAAACACTCTCTGAAAACGAAGCAGAAAAAAACGAATGCCAAAAAATAAAAACTATAGTCGAAGAAAATAACTTTAGACTGGAAGATTTGTCTAAAGCCATAGAAATAATGAAAGTTTTACAGAAAGGCTGAAGATAAATACTTCCATTGTTGGAAGGAAGCTGATTTTTCATGAAAAAAATAAATAAAAAATTGAGCCTTTGCATTGCCTTAGCTTTGATGCAGTCTGTATATAGTACCGGTGCTATTGCGTCTATTCCTGAAGGAGATTCTGATAATAATTCAATTGCAATTGGGATAGGTAGTTCTTCTGCCCAAGAATCTTCTATCGCTATAGGCAAGCAGGCATCTGTTGAGAAAACATCTAAAAGTGCAATTGCTATAGGTGAAGATGCCAAAGTGATAATGGGGAATAATTCTAATGGGGCCATGAATGGAAATGGTGCAATTGCTATTGGATCTGGTTCTACAGCAGCTGGTTATTCTTCTATATCAGTAGGATATTTAGCAGGTAAGGGTTCTAATGGCCTTTTTAATTTTGCTTTAGGAGCAGAAGCAGGCCAAAATATATCAGGTGAAGAAAACATATCTGTGGGTCGCTGGGCAAACAATAATACAACAACAAGCTTGAATATTGCTATGGGGCTAAATGCCTTGAGAAATTCAACGGATTTGGTAAATGCTCCCATTGTGATAAGTCCTTATTATGCAAGTGGTGGGAATCTGGCACTGGGGAATAGTGCTTTAATGGATATTCATGGATCCAGCAATGTCGCATTAGGTACTCGAGCAGGTCTTGGGATGAAAGGTTCAGGCAATATTATTATGGGAACTGTTGCCGGCTCCAATGCAGGTAAAAATGCAGATGGTACAGATGGAACTGTATTGAGCAATTCTATTATTATGGGTACACAGGCCGGTAATAATGCTGGTGGTGATAAAAATATAATTTTAGGTAATTATATGAATAATGCAGTAATGGCTAATAATGTTGTTGCTGTAGGCTCCAATTCTCGTGTAACAAAACAGTTTGGACTTGGCTTAGGACATGGGATAATAAATGATGCACAATACGGTTTAGCTGTTGGTTCTTATAATAAATTATCTGAAACAGCAAAAAAATCTGGTGTTTTTGGTATTGGCAACTATGGAAAAACAACACTTTCAGGAGCAGAATCTTATGTCATTGGCAACAATAATGAAGTATCCACGAATAATACTTTTGTGTTAGGAAATAATGTAAGTACTACTGCTGCCAATAGTGTAAATCTTGGGAGCAACAGCGAATCTGCGACAGCTATTTCCACTTCTACTATGCAAATAAACGGAATGTTAAAACAATTTGCAGGAACAACGCCAGTTGGTACTGTTTCCGTTGGTAAAAGTGGTGAGGAACGAACATTGACTAACGTAGGTGCTGGACGCATTAATGCACATAGTACAGATGGTGTAAATGGCTCTCAATTATATGCTGTTATTTCGACATTAGAAGATATTAATAATTCTAGCAAAATGAAATATTTTGGCGTAGGTACAGAACCTACCCTTGAAGATTTGTCCAAAAAAGGAATTATTATTATAAGAAGGCCAGCCAAAAGTCTCAAAATAATAATGAGAATGGAGAAGGCGCAGGGCCTAACGCCTTAGATAAAAATAATTATGGCGCTTTGGCAGCTGGTATGGGTGCATTTGCGTCGCATGATACAGTACTGCGGTCGGTTATAATGCAACGTCTGTTATCAGTTCTACGAGTTTGGGCGCTGCCAGTTATGCCACTAGTAACTCGGCTGCTGTCGGTGTTAATGCATATGCAACGAACAAAGGCACTTCTGTTGGCAATAATACGCAAAGTGCTAACGGCGTTGCCATAGGCTATAACGCAACTGCCGGTGATTTTTACAAAAATCTGCCTGGGGAATTATTTTCTTCCTACAGCGGCACAGCTATTGGCAATAATGCGTTTGCCAGAGGCGGCGTTGCTGTGGGGGACAGCGCTTCTGCAGAAGCTTATGGTGTTGCCCTGGGTGACAGGGCTTATGTAGCATGGCGTGGCAGCGCGCTGGGCGATAATGCATCGGTTTTGGCAAACGGCGGTGTTCGCTTGGCCCTGATGCAGTTGCCGATACGGCTGCTGGGAAAATTGGTTTTGTAGCGACTGCTGCTGGTCAGCCTGCAACAGAGATGGAGCTTGCCGCATCTATTGGTAAAGCTGATGTTGTAAATCAATTCAATAATAAATGGTCTGAAAAAAATAACGATATACAGAGGTTATGAAAAACTATTACAGCCTTCATGATGAAGCGCAAAAGAACGACGATATCCTGCGCAATACAAAAGGCAGTACGGATGCGGAAAAACAAAAAGCTTATGAGGCTGCCTTGGCCAAAAAGCTGATCTGTCAAATCGTATTTTAGAAGCTACTAAACAAAAAAATGCATGGTTAAGCCAAAATAAGGATTTTTTAAATGCTTTAGAAGAAAAAAATAATGCCCTTTCGGCATGGCGCAGCAGTGATGGCGCAATAAGCGTAGGTTCGGCGGCGTATACAGATGAGAACGGTAAGTTCCATGCCGCTAATACACGCCAGATCACCAATTTGGCGGCAGGTACAGAAGATACTGACGCAGTCAATGTAGCGCAGCTTAAAAGTGTAAAAATCTGGTAGATGAACTTAATACAGACCAGACAACTAACAACGAAAATATCACAAAGCTGCAGGGAGGATTTACTGTAAGTAACGAAATTGGTACTAAAACAGATATCAGACTTGGCGGCGAAAACAAAACAGATATCAAATTTATCGGAGCCAAAGATAAAATCGATGTCAGTGTTGAAACTACTGCAGAAGGAGCTAAAATAACTATTGCGCCTAACGCTAAGCTTGGAGAAACTCTGGACATCAGTAATAATACCTCTATCACTAACCTGAATAACAGGGTTGATAATCTGGAGGTCAAATTTGGTGATATCAATGACCAGATCGCAGCCAATAAAGTTACTGTTGAAGGCGACAGCAACAGCGGTGTGAAGGTAGAAAATGTTGCTCAGGAAGGTGATCCTGTAAAATACAAAGTAAGTTTAGAAGACAAAGTCCAAGTTGGTAATGTCACTATAGAAGGGAGCACTGATAACGGCAATAAAATCGGTGAAATAACAGGTCTTACCAATACGACTTTGAACAGCGCTGATTTTGCAACAACTGGTCGTGCTGCAACTGAAGAACAGTTAAAATCAGTCATGGATACTCTTGGAACTGTTGGCAGTGTAGATTTAAGCGCCGGTGAAAATATCCAGATAGATAAACTGGGCAACAACGATTATAAAGTATCTTTAAAAGATGATATAAGCTTAAACAGCATCGAAGCCAAAGAATATAAGGTCGGCAACGAAACCTACATCGATAGCAACGGTATCAATGCCAATAACAAAACGATCAGTAATGTTGCTCCCGGACGTGTCGATGCGACCTCAACAGACGCTGTAAACGGCAGCCAGTTATATCAGGTAAAACAGGATATCCAGGGACTCAGTAACGATATCAGCCGTTTTGGAGAAGAAATAGACAGCGTTGGTGCATTATCAGCGGCAATGGCAGGTCTGCACCCACGCTTCCAGGATGGTAACAAAGGTGAACTGGCGATGGCAATGGGGTCATATGATGGCAAAAACGCTTTGGCCGTCGGCGGATTTTATGCACCAAATCAGGAAGTAATGTTTTCGTGGGGATGGGTATAACCCAGGGCGGTAAAAAAATGGGTAATATTGGTGTAAACTTTGCTTTAGACCGCACTAAAAAAGGCGAAGTACCAAAACGTGATATTATTTACACACGCCGTGAAGTCGATACTTCCTTAAAAGCTCAGGAAGAAAAAATCCAGCTGTTATTGATGAAATTAGAAGCGCAAAGCCGTGAAATCGAAACATTAAAAGCAAAATTGCAATAAAGCGAATCAATTAAATTATAAAAAACACCGGATAGATAGTCTATCCGGTGTTTTTGTATTATACACCTAAAAATTACCAGTTGCAAGACCATTGAACAAATTTTTTAAAAAAGCGAACAAAATGTCTTGCGGGGGGGGACGAATATGGTAATATTTGTATAATAAAAGAAAATATTAAATAATTGAAAAAATTGCAGAAAACAGCAAAATAACTTTTGCAAAAGAAGAAAAATATATAGTGGAAGAGGTGGAAAATGGAAGGCTTGGATTTATTAAAAATTGGTGAAGCAATAAAAATCAGAAGGATCAAGCGGCGTATACATCAGACGAAGTTAGCGAGCAGCTGGGTATATCGCAAACACATTTAAGCAACGCGAAAATGGCAGAGTGATGCTGAGTTTAAAGGCATTATTAAAGTTAAAAAGGATCTTTGACTGCACACTGGATGAACTCGTTGATCCTGAAAATTACGATGAGTTGGGTAAAAAGAAAGAAAAAGTCAAAAGATATAAGCTCGTACGCTGCAGCGAGTAATTTTAAAGGAGCTGCTTCAGATGTATAGCGAGATTTATAAGAATGCGGTATACAAGGATAATAAAACAGTATTTAGAGGATTAACTGTTACCTGTCCGCTCTGCGGTCGTGAATTTGGCTGCAATAAAACTCATCACGTTTACACAGCGCTGGTAGGAGAAAACGGCAGTATTACTGCAGTTATTCCTGTTATAAACAAAGGCCTAATCCTAAAGAAAAGAGATGAAAGGGAAGTGAAAGAAGATGAATAAGAGAGTTTTAAGCAAAAAGGTAATGATATCGTTGCTGACAATGTCGTGTGTATATCTGGGGGGGGACATCAGTACTCCCGATGGCAGAGGCTTCTATGGTGGATGGCAACACAGTACATGGAGTGGCAAAAAGCTACAGTGATAACAGCACATTGACAGGAGCGAATATCGTTATTTATGCCGGATCCAGCGAAACGACTGATATTACGGCAGAAGGTAAGCTGAAGCTGGAAAATACCAGTGCGAATGTCCCGGTTATTGGAACCGTGTCTAATGGCAAAATTAATTTGAATGGTGATACTATTACTGTAGAAAATACAGGGAATGATTATTCCAACAGTGTCGTTTTTGCTGAAAGTGGCAGTAATATTACTTTTAATAATGACACCACAAATATTATAAGCAGCACCAATAACAGGAAAAAATTTATCGGCGGAGCAGGAAATATTGTCTTTTCCGATACAGCCACGACTTAAATATCGGCAATATGAACGAAAGCAGCAGTATCAGTGGTTGCATAGGTATTACTGTCAGTGGTCAGGGAAGTTTTGCATTTAATAATACTGATGGGATAGTGAATATTGGCGGTTTTGCAGGAACAGTATTTGATATGTCCGGCGGGACCATAAAACTTGAAGGGGCTGAGACGAATGTCAGCTCCAATGGTGACTTTTTATTGTATCTGTCAAATCAGCGTTATGGTGGGACGCAGAATAAAATAGATTTTAATGCGCAGAAAACAACTATCAAGGGTACCAGCAAGGGCATATATGCGGACACCAACAGTATCAATAATCATGTCAGCTTCAAGGGTGATGTCGATATTGAGGTGCAGGGTAATGGCTATTATGATGGTATTGCTGTGGCTTTAGGAACTAATGCGGCATTAGATCTTAATTTTGACAAAGGCGCGACTATTAAAGCGCACCAAAATTCGGCTGCTGATGATTTATTTGCTGTCAATCTTGCTGCAGGAAGCGACCTGAAGGTCAAAGGTGATATAGACTTAATCTCTACAGCTGTCGGTGGCGGAACTGGTAACAATTATGGTATTTATTCTGCTGGCGGTGATGCTGCTTTTGACGGAATGCGTTTGCAAGTAACAGGAGGCAAAAATGTTTATGGAGTTTATTTAAATGGTGGCAAGGCAGATGTAGAGGGTGCATTAGTAGTTGATGCACAGGGCAGGATTATGTTTTTGGGATAAACAATGCCAATGGCAGCAAGATAGACATAAAAGGGGTTGCCGCAATTACTGTAAATTCTGCCAACACAGAGAACGCTTATGGAATTTACAGTACAGGTGCAAACAGTGACATTGCATTTCATAGTGATACTATTTTGACGACCAATGGCCCTGCTGCAGTGCAGGTAGAAGCTGGTGGGAAAGTGCTTTTTGCTAGAGGTCTGGTTTCGGAAAGTGGTGCCTATATTTTTGCCGTTGACAGTGGCAGCAATATAAAAATCAATAGTGAGGGCGGCGGTCTTGTCAAAGTAATAGGCGATATTTTTGCTCAAGATGGGGGAACATTAGATTTTAAGATGGACAATAGTGAGTCATACCTGGAAGGTGCTGCGGATGGGGTCAATATGGATATGCAGAATGGTTCTGTCTGGAGAGTGACAGGGGACTCAAACAGCCAAAAGCTTAATTTGGAAAATGCTGCTGTTGATTTAACAACTGACGGTGTTGGGGCAACAAAGTTCGTTATTGCCGATTACAGCGGCACTGGCGGTAACTTTATTATGGACACTGATTTAGCCGCTGAAACCAGCGATAAGGTGAATATCACTAACGCAGCAGCCGGCACCACCTATGTACAGGTCAAAGATGCCAGTCTGGTCAATGGGCATACGGTTACGGGTGCTAAGAATTTACTTTTAATAACCGATGCCAGCCAAAATGTAAATTTTGTAGGCAAAAACCTTAATGCCGGCGGCTTGTGGGATGTGACACCGACGCTTGAAAATGGTGAAAATGTTACGTTGACAAATGGCTCGCAGGGAACCAAAGATCAATGGTATTTAACGAAGATGGCCAAACAGGTCAACAATGATACAAAAGTTTTGTTAGAAAGTGGAGATGGTAATTATGCGCTTTGGCGTAATACTGGCGATACTTTACGTAAGCGTTTGGGCGATCTGCATAATTATCGAGATACTAAAGTAGAGAGTGACGGTATCTGGAGCCGTTATATCGGTGGGAAGTTTGGCAGCGGTAATTTTGACGGCAGCTTTAATATGTATCAGCTTGGTTATGATAAGGCAGCCAATGCCAAAAGCATTTATGGCTTTGCTGTTGAAACCGGCAGCGGACATACGAGTTACAGTTATGGCAGCGGTAAAGACAAGCTTTTTGCAGGCAGTATTTATGGAACCTGGCATGGGGATAACAGCAGCTATACAGATGTAGTGCTCGCTTCGGACAGTTTGATACGGACATCAGATCCTATGGCGATTATCCGGATAAGGCCAAGGCAAAAAGCCATGCGTATAGCCTGAGTGTGGAATACGGAAAAACCATAGAGCTGAATAAAGCACAGGGGACTTTTATCGAACCGCAGGCTCAGCTTATCGTAGGACGATTAGGCAGCAGCAGCTACACGACTGATCGTGGCAATAATGTTTATATGGGCGGTGTAAACAGCTGCATTGGACGTTTGGGCGTAGTAGCAGGCAAAAAAGATGCGTCAGGCAACGATGTATATCTGAAAGTGAATATGCTGCATGAGTTTGGTGGTAACCGTGATGTCAGGATGCTGGCGGGCAATGGGGAAACATTGAGTGAATCGCAGGATTATGGCGATACCTGGTTTGAGCTTGGTTTGGGTGGTAATATCAAGCTGGGCAACAGCAGTCATTTATACGGCGATATCGAACGGAGCTTTGGCGCCGATATCCAAAAGAAATGGCAGGTAAATGTAGGAGTAAGGTTTGAATTTTGATTTATGGTTTTGATAAAGATATCGTTTCTTTATTGCAGTATTTAGATTTGAGAAGATTATAAAAGCACAGACTATATTGGTCTGTGCTTTTTTTAATTATTTTATTATGCGTAACTTATTATAACTTAACAGTTATATTTACAATCTTTTAGTGGTAATAATTTTGTTAAAAACGAAAAGTATTAAAGGTGAAGAACGGTTAAAGCATCTTTATCACACAAAAATTGCTGTGATAATTCAGAAATGAAGTGATAAACTGATGAGAATAACTTGTTAAAGCAGTTAATTTATTATACTATAAGCGAAGTATCTATGGTTTTAGTTGATTTGCATAAGCGAATGAAAAACCAAGAGCAATTGTAAAGGAGAGGGTTAAACTATGAAAAGGAAAAAAGATGTAATTAAAAAAGCAGTCTTGGCAAGCGTTTTAGCAATGTCATTAAATAATGTGGTTTGGGCTGCTGAAGGTGTCGATCAGCCATTTTCGACAGTAAGTGAGTTGGAGGCGCTTGGGGAATAGCGTCTATCGACTCCAGCAGCATTAGCCATGTTACGAAGGGCATTTATGCCAGTGGTAATGATTTTATTTATAATAGCGGTGCTATCAAGCTGGATATTAATGGTTTTGCCAACTCTACAAACAGTGGCTACGATTCTATTGGTATTTTTGGCTATAACAGCACGATTGACCTGAAGCAGATCGAGATGAATTTTATTGATACTTCAGGAACGGTACATAATCTGGATGTTTATGGTATTAAGACATATGCTTCCGGAGTTGTAAAAATCGGTGATGATTCTAAAATCACTGTTTCCGGTAATGTCAGCGGTCTGGATTCCAATAATCAGCCTAATGTGATGAAGGGTATGTATGCCGGTGATAATGCGACAATGGATTCAGGTATTATTGAAGTTGGCGATAATTTAGAGTTGAATGTTATCAATGCGGGAACTGGCTGGACTTATGGTATCGATTCTTATGACGGAGCTACTATTTCTGTTGGTGATGGGTTGAGGTTATTTGTTACAGGCGGAAAGGATACCAGAGGAGTCGAGGTTGGTTTTAACGACGCTAAGGTTACTTTGGGGGAAAATGCTTCTATCATTGCTAACAGCAGGGATGGCGTGGCGTTGGGAGTATTTGTATTTAATAAAGGGAAGTTTGAGGCAGCTAAGGATCTTGTTATTAACGTCAGTGCGGATGATGGAAGCCAATGGGCAGCAGGTGTGTTGGCGCAAGGCACTGGCAGCGAGGCTGTATTAAATGGAGCTGTTATCAGTGCGACTGAGGGCGGTACTGCGAGTTATGCTATTTATACTTATAATAACGGCAGCGTGGTGGGTAATGCGGGCAAATATAATATTTACGGCAATATCCTTAATAACAGTGGCGGCATAGTTGATCTTACTGCTAATAGCGGATCGTTTATCGATGGCTGGATAAGCACTGCCAGTACAGCTAAAACTAATATTTCGCTGGAGGAGGCTTCCTATTGGAAGGTGACTGGTGATTCTAACCTGACGCATTTGCATAACGATAATTCGATAGTGGATATGACTCACGACAGTAATACTTTCAGCACTTTGACGGTAGATAATCTCAGCGGTGAGAACGGCGTTATCAAAATGGATATCGATGCCAGTCAGAATTCGTTGAACAGCGACAAGCTGTATGTTACCGATACGTTGACTGGGACGCAGTATATTGATTTGTACGAGGTCAATGGTTATACGCCTGTAGGGGAAGAAGGCGTCGGTACGGTGCTGGCGACTGTCAATAACCATAACGGCAGTTTTGCCGCTGTAGATGGTGAGGGGACGCTGTACTGGAAGCGTTATGAGCTGGATCATCAGGATACTGCCGATACGAGTGGTAATTATACTAAGGACTGGTATTTGAAGCAGGTAACGAATATTGATCAGCCTACTACCAGTACGGATACGATCCTTGCAGCCAATGCGCTGAACTATCACACGTGGCGGACAGAAAACGACAAGCTGCTGCAGCGTATGGGTGAGCTGCGGCATAATGGCGAAGAAGCCCAGGGGGCCTGGTTCCGGCTGCGGGGAACAAAAATCGGCCGTGACGGAAAATTTGATTTTGAAAACAAGTATACTTCTTACGAGCTGGGTTACGATACCATAACTAAAAATACTGACGACAAGATACGTTATCAGGGGGCGGCGGTGAGCTATGTTGACGGCGACAGCAGTTACAATCGGGCAGCGGCGACAACAGCAGCAAGGCGATCAGTTTCTATAATACGGAAAGCGGCAGTAAAGGGCATTATTTGGATGTGGTGTTTAAAGTCAGTAATCTGGAGAATGATTTTAAGGTGTACGATACGAAAAATAATAAGATCACCGGTGATTTTAACAATACCGGCGTATCGCTGAGTGCTGAATACGGCCGGAAAAATGTCTTGCACAACGGCTGGTATATCGAGCCGCAGGCCCAGTTTACTTTAGGTTATCTGGGCGGTGACAGTTATACTACCAGTAATGGTATCGAAGTAAGCCAGAGCGGGATCAAAAGCGCTGTCGGACGTATCGGATTCAATATCGGCAAAGAGGTCGGCAGCAAAGGCGTCGTTTATGCTAAGGCCAATCTGCTGCATGAGTTCGGCGGCGGTTATGATGTAACGATGTATGACGGCAGGGATAGAGTTAAGGTTGGCGATACCTTTAACGATACCTGGTTTGAATATGGTGTTGGCGCCGCTTTTGCCGCAGGTAAAAACAGTCATGTTTATCTGGATGTGGAACGCAGTTCAGGCAGTGATTTTACTAAAGACTGGCAGTGGAACATCGGCGCCAGATGGACGTTTTGATAACTTTGCATTGTTATAGGGGAATATTAGCAATGTATAAGTGAGGGGTGCAGGCTTGTGAAAGCAGCTGGCAGAAATTACAAGCTGCTTTTGCATGTTGTTATAAAGCAGGTAACAGGTTAAGCTGGCAATATAAAAACCACTCAGCTTTTATAGTTGAGTGGTTTTGTTGTGCTTAATCCCAGCGTTTTAAAATATCGGCGACGATTTCTTTTTGTGTCTTTTTACGTTTTTTCTTTTCAAAGTTACGATAGTTGTTATCGCGGTGGTCGGTCGAATAATCTGCATAATCTATGTCGTTGTTTTCGTATTGTTCGTAGCTGCGGTTATAATCGCCGTGTCCGTCGTCCAGCATTAGCGGGACAAAAACTGCAGCGGCAGGCAGCTGAAAGTTTACAGTCAGGTTTTCCATATGGGCCTCCGTCATCAAAGGTTAATAGTTGTTTATATTTTAACACGGCTGCACCTGCTAGTAAATATTTTTGCAGCGATTGACAAAAACTGGCGGCGGTTATACCATAAAAACATAAAGGAGATGTTACTGTGAGCAAATCTTATAAAGACCAGTTTAAGGAAGAAAGTGTCAGGCGCCGGCAGCGTCAGCAGAAACAGATCGCCGCTGTAATAATTTTGATCGGTGTGCTGGTTTCGGCTGCTATATGGTATCTAGACGGGCTGAGTAAAGAACAGCAGGTGCCGCAGCAGACATCTCAGCAGCAGTCGGCGCAGACTGCTGAGCAGCCAGGGCAGGAGGTCAAGCCGGAAACTCCTGCTGCAGAGCCTCCTAAAGAGGAGCAAAAGCAGCCGGAAGCTGTTAAACCTGCTTATACGATATTGATAGATAAAAGTGATTACAAGCTGTATGTGCTGAAGGATAACGAAGTAATTAAGCAATGGGGCGTTGCTGTTGGGGAAAAACCGGGTCAAAAGCAGCGTGCCGGCGATATGACTACGCCGACAGGTAATTTTGAGGTGGACGAGATTTTAGACGCATCGTACTGGACGCATGATTTCGGCGACGGCAAAGGTGAGATTAAAGGGGCTTACGGGCCCAATTTCATTTCTCTGGTAACAGGCTGGGACGGGATTGGTATTCATGGTACACATGCGCCGGAATCCATTGGTACGATGGTTTCTGAAGGTTGTGTGCGGATGCGTAACGGCGAGCTGCTGGAGCTTCTGCCCTATGTCGAGGTCGGTACTAAAGTTACGATACGAGAATAAACTGCCGGACAGCCTGGGGACATTGATTTTTACACTGTCACAGCTTGACAAAAAGGTGATTCTGCGCTAAAATAACATCGTTGCGGAACTATAGCTCAGTTGGTTAGAGTACCTCGTTGACATCGAGGGGGTCACTGGTTCGAGTCCAGTTAGTTCCACCAGATTGAAAAGTAACCCTATAACTTCGTTAGAAGTTATAGGGTTTGTTTTTTATTATTTATTACTGCATTGCTGTCAAAGTTGCGGATATGCTGAAGCATAAAAGTCAAAAGCACCTGCGTGAAAACACAGGTGCTTTGTGCTCCAGGCGGAGCAAAAGATATCGGCTCATCAATATCAAGTGAGATTATAACACAGATAGTCATTGCTGGCAATGTTTTATTATTTTTCAAAGGATAGGCGCCGGGCTGTTTAGATTTAGCTGATTGTTAACTTTTAATCTGGATAGTGACTTTGCAAATAATATATGCTATATTGTTAAGCAAAACTATAGGTGAGGTGTTTGGATGGATGCAAACAGTACTGGACTGCGGGGGCTGCTTGATGTGGTGAAGTCGAACAGGCTGATGTCGACAGGGGTGATAGGATTTCTTCTGCTGATGGCGGTTATGGCGGTAATTGACGGTGGAATAAGTATGATGCCGCTGATTTTAGCAACTTGCGCAGTGGGGACGGCTGCTGTATTTTTTTGGCAGGCCGGCAGCTACAGAGTAGATATTTATGAAAACGGGCTGGAAATTTTTGGCGGGGTATTAACAAGAGCCGGAGTATATTTGTATAAGGATATTGAGAGTATCGATATCGAAGATACGACATACAGATTATTTGGTGTTTTTCCGGTACTAAAATATACGACTGTTTCCATTCAGGGTAAAAATGACTTGTGGACGCAGCTCAGCAGTTTTAATTTTACTGATTTGAAAGTAAAAATGCAGCAGGTAAAAAAACGGTTGGCAAAGTAAAAAACATACATAAGATAGGGGATGAAATTTATGAGGATCAAAGTAAGCGGTGAGCTGGGAACGTAGTTATGAGCTTGGCGGTGATAGGTCTTTATTATGGCGCTGCCAGCTTTCTCATCGAAAATGTTATTCTGCGCAATCTTACTGAAGAAGAACGGGATGAACATATTCTAAGTAAGCTGTTGTTCTGGAGCACGGTGATTTTACTGGTTGCCGATGTTCTGCTGGTCATTTTACCAGCCTTCGGGATGCAGTTGTTGCCGGTAACGATTTTAGATTTTATGTAGCTGAGCCGATAAAAATATTAAAGAACTGTACTTTGGACAGTCTGTAGCTTATGATAACTGCTGCAGGCTGTTTTTTATTTGAAGTTCATAATTATTTCGCTGGTAACTTGAATCTGAAATAGGGTAAAATATAGATACAGGCTGCATGAGAATATCGGGCGGCAATTATAAAGGAGTGAGAGCAAATGGCAACAGGCTATCCTTTTAAAAAATATAATTTTAATGTTTTGATAGATGGTAAAGCAGTAGGGTATTTTTCAGAAGTTTCAGCACCTGAGATGGCTGACGAGCCCATAGAATACCGGGCAGGTGATCATCAGGCAGGCACGCCTGTGAAAATGCCGGGCTTAAAAAAGTATGGTAACGCAACACTGAGATGGGGCACATCTGTTTCGCGGTATTTAACGGATTGGTTTGAAAGTGTTGAGCGTGGAGAGTTTGAGCGGAAAAATGTGACGATCGAGCTTTTGGACGATTGCCAAAAAGTAATGGCACGCTGGCAGCTTGTTAACGCCTGGCCTGTTAAACATTGTGTTCCGGGGTTTAACGCCGAAAGTAATGAAAATGCGATAGAGAATATGGAGCTGGCGCATGAAGGGCTGGAACGTGAGTTTTAAAAACAGCTGTGAGAATGAATTTTAAATATTGAATGAGGTAATTGTTATGCGTAAGATTTTGGCAGGCAGGGTCTATCGGCATTTTAAAGGGAAGGACTATAAGGTGTTAGTTGTGGCACAGCATACTGAAACAGGTGAGCAGTGCGTTGTTTATCAGGCTTTGTATGATGATTTTGCTTATTATGTGCGGCCTTACGCGATGTTTGCTTCCGAGGTGGATCGTGAAAAGTATCCCGAGGTGGAGCAGCAATACCGTTTTGAGCTGACCGAGGAAGAATATGACTGATTATATTTTAAACGGCGTTTTAGGCTTGGCGGTGGGCGATGCGTTGGGGCAGCCGGCGCAGGGAAAAACACGCGAAAGTCTGAAGTTCAGCCCGGTACTTGAGATGAGGCAGGGTCTGTGGTCGGACGATACCAGTCTGACTCTGTGCACTTTAGCAAGCCTGCGCGAAAATGACTGGCGGCTTGATTATCATGATTTGCTGCGGCGTTTTGCCAAGTGGCTGGAATATGGCTATCTGACGCCTGAAGGCGTGGCCTTTGATATTGGCGCAACAACGAAGCAGGCGCTGCTGAATTATTTGAACGGAGTACCTCTGGAGTGCTGCGCACCGCGTAACGAATGGAACTGCGGTAATGGTTCGCTGATGCGGATTTTGCCGGTAGAGTTTTATTTGCAGGCACAGCCGGCAGCAGGACGATATGAAATCATTCGTAATGTTTCGGCGCTGACCCATGCGCATATTTGCTGCACTTTGGGATGTTTTTTGTATTGTGCTGTTGCCGGTGAGATCATTCAGCACCGGGAGCGTTTTAAGCTGGCAACTTTACTTGTGCGGGGTGTTATCAGGGCTGTAGATGATCTGCGGCAGGTGGCTGATGCAGATGATAACCGTGAGCTGCATTATTACAGCCGTATTATTGACCGCAGTGTGTATGAATTGCCGGCAGATGAAATCGAGAGCAGCGGTTATGTTGTAGATACGCTGGAAGCGGCGTTGTGGTGTCTGGCCAATACGAATTCATACCGCGAATGTCTGTTGTGGGCTGTAAATTTGGGTGAGGATGCCGATACAGTTGCTGCCGTTGCCGGCAGTCTGGCAGGTTTGTACTATGGTTATGACAGTATTCCGCACGAATGGCTGGCGGGTTTGAAAAATAAGGAAATGATCGTGCGTGTGTGCGGTTAGGCAGAATTTTAAAAACAGCATAAAGATATGGAGACAGGAATGACAGTAGCTTATGAGTTGATACGAAGTAAACGCAGGACGATTGCTATTGTGATCGACAGCGAGGGCAAGTGCAGGGTGCGGGCACCGTTGCAGGCCCGTTTGAGCGATATAGAACATTTTGT
>ERZ860009.349-NODE-349-length-22180-cov-1.478554_pt1 | contig 22180 bp, 26 predicted proteins | sample MGYA00510114_ERZ860009 | MGnify/ENA primary metagenome ERZ860009 (study PRJEB30046, sample SAMN00715177) | human gut metagenome | study: EMG produced TPA metagenomics assembly of the A metagenome-wide association study of gut microbiota in type 2... | reverse complement strand
TTATGAGTGTAAATTATCGAATTGGAGGAGTTTTATGGATGAAATAAAGAGTTGGCTGGTTGTTTGTGTGCAGAGCAACAGAGAGAAGAAGACTTATGAACGTCTTAAGGCATTGGGATATGATTCTTTTCTTCCGTTACAGGAAGAAACACATCGTTGGAGTGATCGGAGCAAGAAAGTGCAGCGGGTCGTGATTCCTATGGTGGTTTTTGTGCGTATAAGTCCTTCTGAACGCATTCCTGTGCTCCGTCTTCCCTCAGTCAGTCGCTTTATGGTATTGCGTGGAGAAAGTACTCCGGCTATCATCCCGGATGCTCAGATGGAACGTTTCCGCTTTATGCTGGATTATTCGGAAGAAGCGGTTGAAATGTGTTCGGAGCGTATCCAGCCGGGTGAACAGGTAAAAGTTATCAAAGGTCCGTTGACAGGATTAACAGGTGAGTTGATAACAATGGGTGGAAAGAGTAAAGTAGCCGTAAGGATTCATATACTGGGAGCCGCGATGGTAGAAGTACCGGTAGGGTTTGTGGAGAGAATATGATAATGTCTGTTATTTGTTTCTAGGAAAAACGACTGATATTACAAGGTACAATGGAGCGGCAGATTACAGTAACATCCCCTTTATTACCATCCTTGGAGGAGTTGGATATTTACTTGCGAGATATTTGGCATCGTAAGTCGATCACTAACAATGGGTATTATCATCAAGAGTTGGAAGATGCTTTGTGTGAATATCTGGGAGTACCCTATATCAGCCTGTTTACTAACGGAACTCTTCCTTTAACTGCAGCTTTACAAGCAATGCGTATTACTGGGGAAGTGATAACTACTCCTTTTAGCTTTGTTGCCACTACACATTCGCTGTGGCTGAGTGGTATCAAACCGGTATTTGTGGATATAGATCCCGTAACCTGTAATCTTGATCCGGGTAAGATAGAAGCAGCTATCACTCCTTATACAACAGCCATCATGCCTGTTCATGTGTATGGGCATCCTTGTGATATTAAAAGTATCCAGGAGATTGCAGATAAGTATGGATTGAAGGTTATCTATGATGCGGCTCATGCATTCGGGGTAGAGATTAATGGGAGATCCGTTCTGAATGCGGGTGATATGTCTGCGTTGAGTTTCCATGCGACAAAGGTATTTAATACGATTGAGGGAGGTGCATTGGTACTTCACGATGAACATACTAAAAAGAGAGTTGATTACTTGAAAAATTTTGGTTTTGCCAGTAAACGGAAGTTGTAGTTCCCGGTACCAATGCTAAGATGGATGAGATACGGGCGGCTTATGGATTGCTGAATTTAAAGTCTGTAGATATGGCAATTGAGGCGCGTCGTCAGGCTACGCTCAAATATAGGGAAGCGTTACGTAATGTTTCTGGTATCACACTTTTTGATGATATGTCCGGCGTGAAACATAACTACTCTTATTTTCCCATATTTGTCGATGAGGAAAGATATGGTATGAGTCGTGACGAACTCTATTTTAAGCTGAAGGAGCATCAGGTACTGGGGCGGAGGTATTTTTATCCGCTGATTAGTACTTTCTCTACTTATCGTGAATTAAAGTCGGCGCAGAAAGAGAATCTGCCTGTTGCTACAAAGATTGCGGAACAGGTGATCTGTTTGCCGATGCATCATGCATTGAGTGAAGAAGATATGGAACGGGTATTCCGGTTAATCAGAAAATAGCAGGATATGAAACTTGGTATTATGCAGCCCTACTTCATGCCCTATATCGGCTACTTCCAGTTAATGAAAGCGGTAGATAAATATGTGGTCTATGATGATGTAAATTACATTAAGGGTGGTTGGGCCAATCGTAATCATATACTGATAAATGGTGAAAAAGAAATGTTCACTGTCACTTTGCAGAAAGCAAGTCAGAATAAGTTGTTTAATGAGATTGTGATAGGTGATGACTTTAAGAAATTGATGAAGACACTTCAGATGAACTATTCCAGAGCTATTAATTTTGATCAGACAATGGTACTGATGGAAAGAATCATTTCTTTTCCAAACAAGCAGCTTGCAGTATTCATGCCAATAGCTTCCGTGAAATACTCAGTTATTTGTCTGTAGAAACAGAGATACTGATGTCTTCGGAGATTCCCAAAGATAATTCTCTGAGGGGAAAGGATAAGATTATACAGATATGTGAAATATTAGGTGCTGATACTTATTATAACGCTGTTGGCGGGAAAAACCTTTATGATCAAGAGGAATTCAGGGAACATGGTATTACGTTGAATTTCGTGGATTCTCTTCCTCAGGTATACTCTCAGTTGCATACTAGAGAATTTGTCTCAGGCTTGTCAATGGTTGATGTATTGATGAATAATACAAAAGACGAAGTTAATCGTTTGCTGGATTCTTTTCAGCTTAGATTTTAAATAACATGGCAATTAAATCATTTAATATCATAGTGTGTGCATCTGGCGGAGGAGGAAACTTTCGTTCTTTGGCAAAACACCAGTTTGATTGTGGCTACCGTATTTCATTACTGGTAGTAGATAGAGAATGTTTTGCCATTGATGTGGCAAAGGAATATGGAATCCCATATACAGTCTTGTATAGGAAGTTCTTAAATAAATCTTTTTTTGAAGAGTTTGAAAAGGTTATTCCAGTGGATACAAGTTTGATTGTTTTGGCTGGTTTTCTACCGATTATACCCAAGTGGATTTGTGAAAAGTGGGAGCGTAGAATCATCAATATTCATCCTTCATTATTGCCAGAATATGGAGGAAAGGGTATGTATGGAGTAAAAGTGCAAGAAGCCGTTCTGAGAAATCATGAGAAGTATGCTGGTTGTACTGTTCATTATGTGGATGAGGGGATAGATACCGGAGAGATCATAATTCAAAAAAGAATATTTGTGGCAGAGGATGAATCGGCATGGGAATTGGGAGGCAGAGTTTTCAATGAAGAAATACGATTGCTTCCGTTGGCTATCAAAATGATACGCGAAGAAATGAAAACGAATTCTTAGTAATGAATATAATATAAATATATTATATGGTTTCTAATATAAAACAAAGCCCATTAGTTAGTATTACTTGTTTGACTTATAATCATGCTCCGTATCTTCGCCAATGTTTAGATGGTTTTGTGATGCAGAAAACATCTTTTCCAATAGAAATTTTGATTTATGATGATGCGTCTGAAGATGGCACTCAGGATATAATTCGTGAGTATGAAAGGAAATATCCGGATTTAATAAAACCTATATATAAACCGAAAATCAATATTCAAAAGGAGTAAAGGTTGAATTTGTCTATAATTATCCTCGGGCTAAAGGTAAATATATAGCATTTTGTGAGGGAGATGATTATTGGACCGATCCCAATAAATTACAAAAACAGATTGATTTTTTAGAACGTCATCAGGAGCATGTTATGTGTTCACATCAATACAAGCTATATTTTCAAAAAGAAAAGATAATGGATCATGCAATCAGGCCAATTGGTAATTTCTCGGATGGAATATCTTTTGATCTGTCTTTTTTGATTCGTGGAGGTTGGTTATTTCAGCCATTGAGTGTAGTATTTCGGAAGTCGGCGTTAGATTTGAATATGTATTCAAAATATGCAATACATATAGATGTAGTCTTGTTGTATGCCATTTTGAAAAATGGGAAAGGATATTGTATGTCTGATGTAATGGGGATATATAGAATACATGATGCTGGTGTATGGTCTCGTCTTAATTTGAATCATCAGCGAGTGTTCTCTTTAAAGGCAAGAATGGCCATTTATGATGTTGAAAAAACGGATGAGGCGGCATTGTTTATCTTATCGCAGTTTTCTCGTCCAATGGGACGACTTCAGGTTGTTAGAGAATATTCTATGTTTCTGAGAATTACGAAAATATTAATTACTCATTTTGGATCAAACTTTGTATTGAGAATGTGGTTTACCATACTGGCTTTTAATAAAAAGTTATCTGTGAATGAGTTTTATCAGATAGAAGATTTTTGTAAAAGAAATAAAGACAGATAACACTGTCAACGTATTAAAATCAAATCTGTTATTAAAATGAATATAGCATTAATTCTTGCAGGGGGATCAGGAAATCGGATGGGACAGGATATTCCGAAACAGTTTATACATGTGGATAACTGCCCGGTAATAGTGCACACCATGCTGGCTTTTCAGAAGCATCCGGATATAAATGCTATTGCCGTGGTTGTTTAAGGGGATGGGAAACAGTGTTGTCTTCATATGCGCATCAGTATAACGTGACAAAGTTACGCTGGATGTTTCCCGGTGGTGCGAATGGGCAGGAGTCAATTTGTAATGGTATATATGGTTTAAAAAACATAGATGTGAAGAATGACGATCTGGTTTTAATACATGATGCTGTTCGTCCATTGGTATCTCAAAGTATCATATCTTCTAATATTGCTACCTGCAAACACTATGGATATGCCATTACAGGAATCCGATGCCGGGAAGCTATTTTAGAGAGTGAGGATGGTTTCTACTCTACAACGAGCATTTCGAGGGATAAACTGATAAGGACTCAAACACCTCAGACTTTCCGGCTGGAAGATATTATAAATGCTCATGAGAAAGCAAAGGAGAAAGGTATCGTGAACTCTGTTTCTTCATGTACTCTTTTGGCAGAACTGGGAGGGTATGAAATGCATATCGTCCCGGGAGAAGGACGAAATATAAAGATTACTACTACAGAAGACTTGGAAATCTTCAAAGTTATGCTGCAAACCTCCAAAGAAGAATGGTTGAAATGATAACTTATTACGATGATATCAGGAGAGTCAGGGAATTGGAGTTGCCATGGGAAACTCTGAATGAGGCGAATATATTGATAACAGGAGCCTCAGGGTTGATAGGAAGGGCATTGGTGGACGCACTGATGCAGTTACCGGATAAGACGTTTCATCTTTATGCAGGGGCACGTGACTGGGATTATGCGCGAAACTGTTTCTTACAATACAAGGATACAGATTCTTTTACCTTGATACAATGTGATGTGACCATGCCGATATCATCTGATATAGATTTTCACTATATCATCCATGCGGCGAGCTATGCTGGTCCGGATGCCTTTCAAAGTGATCCGGTCGGTGTTATGAAAGCAAATATCTGGGGAGTTGATCATTTATTCTCATACGGAAGACAGCATCATCTGAGAAAATTTCTGTACGTATCTTCCGGTGAAGTATATGGGGAAGGCAATGGAATACCTTTCTGTGAAGAAGATAGCGGTTGTCTTAACTGGACTTCATTGAGAGCATGCTATCCTACGGCAAAACGGACTGCTGAAACGTTGTGTATTTCTTATGCATCCCAATGTCAAATAGAAACCTTAATAATACGTCCTTGTCATATTTACGGACCATTTTTCGCTCCTAAGGATGATCGTGTCTACGCACAGCTAATCCGAAATGCGGTAGCTGATGAAGACATACTATTGAAAAGTACGGGATTGCGGCAACGTTCCTGGTGTTATGTGGTCGATTGTGTCTTTGCACTTCTTTACGTTTTGCTGAAAGGCGAAACGGGGAATGCGTATAATATAGCAGATGTTCGGTCGAATACCAGTATCTGCGAATTTGCAGAGATGGTTGCATTGAAGAGTGGGCGGAAAGTGGTTTTTGACATACCGGATAATGCTGTGAGTAATCCTCCTGACATATCAAAGACGATATTGAGTACAGATAAAATAAATGAAATAGGCTGGTTTCCTCTGTGGAACCTTGAAGAAGGTATTTCACATACACTCAATACTTTCGTTTAGAGTCTGGATATTTGTTTATGGAAATGATTTATAAACTGCTGCGCTCATTGAAATGGACTTGTTCCAGGTTTCTCTATATGAATACCTTAAAAATGAGAATTCGTAAGGTAAGGCAGAAAGAGAATATACGAGTCTTGTTTGCTGTTGCTGAGACTGCAACCTGGAAGAATGATACTCTCTATAAAGCAATGTTGAAACACCCCAGATTTACTCCTTTACTCCTTATTTTACCGGATGAGCAAAAGGAGGCAAATTTGTCGAAAGAAGAAGTAGATTTATGTTTTGATTTCTTTTGTAAAAGAGGATATGCTTGTAGCTATCCCTATCAGAATGGAAAACTGATAAATATTCGGAAAGTATTGAAGCCGGATATTATTTTTTATCAGAAACCTTATAAAGCTTATCCTCGTAGTTTGTTGTATTATAAAAACATGAATGCCTTATTCTGTTATACCAATTATGCCTTTCATAGTCTGTTGGAGGAATGGGCTAATGAAAATGCTTTTTTCAGATTGGTGTGGCAGAATTATTATGAGAATGAGTCTGCTTATGCTGATTTGAAGAAGAAATTTTCAGAGGTATCATCGAATGTAGTAGTTAGGGATTGCCTGTTACAGACTTGTTTCTGAACAGAAAAAAACACGAGGATAGATGGAAAGAGACAGATAAAAAGCGTAAACGGATTATTTGGGCACCACATTTTTCCATATCTGGTGATGGTTGTCTGAATTATTCTACTTTCTTGTCTGTTGCGGAAGATATGCTGGAGTTTGTAAAGAATACCCGGTTACCTATTCAGATGGCTTTTAAACCCCATCCTTTATTAAAGAGTGAACTATATACTTATCCCTTATGGGGAAAAGAGAAAACAGACCGATATTATTCAGAATGGGAGTCACTGTCGAATGCTCAATTGGAAACTGGCAAATATGTTGATTTATTCATGACTTCGGATGCTATGATCCATGATTGTGGATCTTTCACCATTGAATATCATTATACGTTGAAACCTGTGATGTACCTTGTCAAAGGAGAAGAGCATACCAAGATGATGAACGCTTTTGCAAAAGAGGCCTATGACTTACATTATAAAGGCAGGAATATGCAGGATATCCGAAAGTTTATAGAAGATGTGGTATTGGAGGATTCTGATTACTTGTTGGAAAGACGAAAGTTGTTTTTTAAATCATATCTATTACCTCCCAATCATCAGTCGGCAACTGAGAATATTATTCAGGCTATTTTAGGGATCGGATATTATGCAGAAAAAAACAGTACAGGATAATGATATCCGTTCACAGAGCTTTTCCGGAGTGAAATGGGCTTCTATAGGGCATTTCTCTTCGCAGGGAATAAGTTTTGTGTTAGGACTTGTTTTGGCCCGTTTGCTTTTGCCTTCAGATTATGGCATATTAGGGATGCTCGGAGTGTTTACAGCATTTGCCGGATCATTTGTAGATTGCGGATTTGGCTCTGCTTTGATACGCAAACTGACTCGTACGGAGGCAGATTGCTCCACTGTCTTTTATTATAATCTGGGTGCGAGTATATTGGTATATATAATTCTGTACTGTAGTGCACCTCTAATAGCTGGTTTTTATAACCAGCCGTTATTGATAAATGTAGTGAGGATAGCTTGCCTGACATTACCGATAGGTGCTTTATGCTCGGTACACAGTAATCTCCTGTATTGTCAGTTGAGATTTAAAGATATTGCGATAGGTAACATATCAGCTGCTTTTTTCTCAGGATGTATCGGTTTGTTTTTGGCTTATAATGATTATGGGGTTTGGGCATTGGTATGTCGGGAATCGTTGCGTCCTTGGTGAGTTGCTGTTATCTGTGGATGATTTCCAGTTGGAAACCGCTTTGGATATTTTCTGTCAGTTCTTTTAAGGAGTTGTTTGGTTATGGTAGTAAATTGATGTTGTCCGGTTGGCTTAATATCATATATGTTCAATTATCTCCATTAATTATCGGACGGTTTTATTCTTCGTCTGCTTTGGGCTACTATACCCGGGCGCAGAGTTATGCGTATTTCCCGAGTAGTAATATAATGGGGATATTGCAGCAGGTCGTTTTTCCTGTTTTGTCAAGGTTACAGGATGAAGACGAGCAGCTGATAGCGGTTTATCGGAAATATATTAAGATATGTGCTGTTTTTATATTTTGCGGAATGTCAGTTCTTGCTGCGTTGTCCAAGCCTTTGGTTATCTTTTTTCTGACAGATAAGTGGCTGCCATGTGTGTCGATTATGATGCTTCTATGTTTTTCATTTATGTTTTCATTTGTGAATACGATAAATTTATCTCTTTTACAGGTTAAAGGACGATCGGACTTATTCCTGAAATTAGAGATTGCTAAAAAGGCTGTCTCTATTATTATGATTTTGCTTAGTGCTCCGTGGGGAATCATGGCAATGTGCTGGTCAATAGTCATCTATACTCAGATTGCTATTTTTATTAATACGTATTATACAGGAAGACTTTTTCATTTGGGATATCGGGAACAGTTGGCTGATTTTCTTCCATATTTCATATTAGCGCTTATTGCCAATATTCCGGCCTATATGCTGACTTATACGTCTTTGTCTGCCGGAATACAACTGGTATTAGGAACTTTAATAAGTTTATCCGTCTATATCTTGTTATTAAAAATAAAGCATGATGAGATGTATTTTTTGGTGAAACGGATTTTATTAAACTATGGCAGAAGAAAGGTGGGGGAATGAGAATGTACGCAGGTGCATGCGTTAATTAGACTGGAAGAAGATGGCCGCTGCACAATCAGAAAACATAAAGAGGATAGCTAAGAACACGTTATTACTTTATATCCGGATGTTATTTGGAATGTTAGTTTCACTTTATACTTCGCGAGTGATTCTTAATACATTGGGGGTAGAAGATTATGGTATTTATAATGTTGTCGGTGGAGTAGTTGCTATGTTCTCAATAATTTCCAATTCTTTGTCGGTGGCAGTGAGCCGGTTTCTGACATTTGAATTGGGAACGGGAAACAGGAATAAGTTACAAAGAATATTTTCGACTTCGTTAATTATACACATTGCGCTGGCGATAATTATTTTAGTTGCAGCGGAGAGTATAGGGGTGTGGTTTTTGAATACGCGGATGAATATTCCGGCAGATAGAATGTATGCAGCCAATTGGGTGTTACAATGTTCTATATTATCATTTATGTTCAATCTGGTAAGTGTACCTTATAATGCTTTGATTGTAGCTCATGAAAGAATGAAGGTCTTTGCATATATTGGAATACTGGATGTATTGTTACGTTTGGCCGTGGTGCTGTCCTTGGCTTATATGTTTGACGAGGCGGATAAGTTGATAACATATTCACTGATGTTAGTCTGTGTTGGCATTTTCTTGCAGGGTGTTTATGTCGTTTATTGTAGAGAGTATTTTGAGGAATGTCGCTTTCAAAGAACGGTTGACAGGGCTCTGCTAAAAGAAATGACGGGATTTGCCGGATGGAATTTTATCGGTGCGTCTTCGAGCATATTAAAAGAACAGGGAGTGAATATCGTTTTAAATATATTTGGTGGTCCTTCGTTGAATGCTGCCAGAGGAATCGCTGCTCAGGTGAATTCAGCCATCAGTGGTTTTGTGAGTAATTTCATGATTGCTTTGAATCCCCAGATCACCAAGCTGTATGCATCTGGAGAATATGGGTATATGATTTCATTGATATATCGTGGAGCACGTTTTTCTTTTTATATGCTATTGTTTTTGTCATTACCGATCATATTGAATACTCATTATGTACTGATGTTATGGCTGAATATTGTTCCGGAACATGTGGTATGGTTCGTGCGGTTAGTGCTCATCTCCGCAATGTGCGAATCAATCTCTAATCCATTGATTACAGCGATGCTGGCAACAGGTAATATACGCAATTATCAAATCATAGTCGGCGGGTTGCAAATGATGAATTTACCTGTTTCTTATGTTCTGTTACGGATGGGATTCTTTCCGGAAGTTGTATTGGTAGTGGCTATTGTTATTTCATTATGCTGTCTGTTTGCCCGGCTTATACTTTTGCGTGGAATGATAAATCTGTCAGCTAGATCCTATTTGTTGCATGTTTTAGGGAATGTGCTTGTTGTATCTGTGCTTTCACTGGTCTTTCCGTGGGTCGTTAGCGGATATCTTAAAGATGATTTTACAGGTTTCTTATTATCGTGTCTGGTCTCTATGGTTAATATAGGCTTCGTGATATATTATATTGGATGCACTCGTAGTGAACGTTTGTTTATAAAGGGAAAAATCGTCGGCATAAAATGCCGCATATTGGGAAATGATAAAACTGGAGAATAAGGAAGATTGTTGCGGTTGTACAGCTTGTGCAAGTGTCTGTTCGCATTCGGCCATTTCAATGCAGCCTGATTGTTTAGGCTTTTTATATCCGGTTGTCAATGAAGAAAACTGTGTGCAGTGTGGATTATGTGAGAAGATCTGTGCTTTCAATAAAGATTATTCCAAGGGACTGAACTTACAGAAACCGGATGTCTATGCTGTTCGGCATAAAGAGATGAAAGAAATAGAAGGCAGTCGTAGTGGGGCTATGTTTGTTGCCATTTCCGATTCTGTATTAGATAAGGGGGGAGTGGTCTATGGTGTAGGATACACAGGCCATTTCCGTGTTTCACATAAACGTGCGTCTACAAGAAAGGAACGGGATGAATTCAGAGGAAGCAAGTATGTGCAAAGTGACCTGAATGGAATATTTGTACAAGTAAAAGATGATCTGAAACAAGGGCTTCATGTTTTGTTTTCAGGTACTCCTTGTCAGACTTCGGGTTTATATTCTTACTTATCACTGTTTCGGATAAGTATGGATAAGTTATGTATAGTAGATATTATCTGTCACGGTGTTCCCGCACCTAACATCTGGCGTGACTATTTAGCTTACATTGAGCAGAAGCAAAAGATGGAAGCGGTTGCAGTTAACTTTAGAGACAAGTCAACGTCAGGCTGGGCAAGTCATCAAGAGACTTTTATTTTTAAGGAAGGAGTAGTAAGTACTGGCACTTATGCTCGTATTTTTTGCCAGTCTATTATGTTCCGGCATTCATGTGGAATATGTCATTTTGCTAATTTACAACGTCCTTCGGATATTACTATAGGTGATTTTTGGGGATGGGAGAGAGTGGATCCTCACTTTAATGCGGATAATAAGGGAGTTTCTTTGGTTTTGGTCAATACCCGGAAAGGGCGTCTATTTTTTGATGAGACAAAAACGTGGATCGACTATATTGAAACAGATACCCAACACTGTATACAGCTTAATTTGCAGTCTCCTACTACTATTCATCCACAGAGGGATGCTTTCGAGCGTGACTATGCCAATCATGGTTTCGTTTATATCGGGAGAAAGTATGGAGATATGGGCTGGAAATATAAGGCGAATTTATATCTCCTTGCTTTTAGAAAATGGACTAAATCTATGATAGATAAATGAGAATAGGGATATTAACCTTTCATCGGGCTGATAATCTGGGAGCAGTATGGCAAGCTTATGCTTTACAGAAATATTTAATGATATCAGGACACGATGTTGATATTATAGATTATAGGTGTACATCCATAGAGACGGTCTATATGCCCTTTTTATTACAGCGATATCTTAAAAAAGATGTGTGGGCTGGAATGCGTCAATTGATCTTTGACTTGTTGGTTGCCAAAGATGTAAAGTTTAAACATAAGAAGTTTGAAGCTTTCAGAAAGCAATATTTGAAATTATCAAAATCAGTTTATAATACGGGTGAAATAGAGGCGCTATCTTATGATATGATAATCACAGGAAGCGATCAGGTCTGGAATAAGTATCTGACGGGAAATGATTTGATGTATTTTATCCCAATAAGAAGCGTCAGAAAGATTTCTTATGCTGTCAGTATGGAATATAAATCATTGGATGATATCTCTGATCATCCGGAGTTCTATCTGTCAACTTTAAGTTCGTATGCTGCGATATCTATTCGGGAAAAAGCTATAGCTGACAGACTGGGAACTATAGGTATTAAAAAAGTGAAGATGACCTGTGATCCTACCTTATTGTTGACCAAGAAGGATTATTTGCAATTGATAAAAAGAGGGACTCGTTTGTCTTATGGAAAATACATTCTGGTATATCACCTGGCATATTCTGACGAATTGAATAAGTTGGCCGGATATATCTCACAGCAAACAGGTTTTGAAGTTATCAATGTGCATACTCAGCTTAGAACGAGAAGAAAAAAGATGGAAATACAGGATTTTGGTCCTATTGACTTGCTTTCTCTGATTAATAATGCAGAGTACGTGCTAACAACCTCTTTTCATGCTGTTGCTTTCTCATTAATACTGGAAAAACAATTCTATGCAATAAAAACGGCATTTAGCAATCGGATTGAGAATATACTGCGATGTATGAATATTGAAAACAGACTTTTGGAGGATACTTTCCCTGACATGACTCAAAGAATAGACTATACTCAGGTTGAGAGCTGTAGAAGTCGGTTTATCAACGAGTCTATAGATTTCATTAAAAGTAACGTGATATGATTAAATGCGGTTTTTATATAGAGAACGATGGTTTGAAGTCTGTGGATTGTACCGATTTGCGTAAGGGAAATCCCGGTATAGGAGGGGTGGAATATGCTACGCTTCTTGTAGCAGAATGGCTTTCATTGACTAAAGATGATATATCTTTGACTTTATATGTGAGAAGTTCGCAAAATCTGCCTCCTTCTATTCATGTAAATGTGTGCAGTGATGTTATGGAAGCCTTGGTTAAGTCCGTGAATAATGGAGATGAGATTTTTGTATTGAGGTTTGAGCCGCTTTATCTGCAAAGACACCTGTTGGACAATTCTTTTTTGCATAAACTGAAAATAGTATTGTGGGCTCATAACTTTTATTCAAGAAGGTATTTATCGTATTTCGATTCTCTGTCTTTTGTGAAAGCCATTGTTAATGTCGGCAGAGAACAGTTGGATGCGTATAGAGATCATCATGCTTTTTATAAATCTACTTTTATATATAATGGACTATATGTTTCCGACGAACCAGTCAGGGAGTTTGGTGAACGAGCAGATGAGGTGACCTATGTAGGCGGTTTATACCCTGCAAAAGGTGTACACTACCTAACGCAAGCATGGCCTGAGGTGCTATCGGAATTTCCTGATGCCAAACTAAACATTATTGGTTCCGGAAAATTATATAGTCGGGATTTTAATTTGGGCACATTCGGAATAGCGGAAGCTCTTTTGAGAAGCAGCTGCTTGAACCTCTTTTGGATGAAATGGCGATATTATTCCTTCTGTCAGATTTTGGGGAGTACTGGGACCGGAGAAAAAGCAGATTTTGCAAAATACGAAAGTCGGCATACCTAATCCTGGTGGCATTGGAGAAACATTCGGCTATACTGCCGTAGAAATGCAGTTGGAAGGTTGCCTGGTCACGACTATAAAAAACTGTGGTTACATGGATACCGTATATGACAGGAATATGTTGTATACGGATATAAAAGACTTAAGTAGTAAGATCGTTTCTTTGTTGAAACATAATGGAAATGATATGTCACAGGTAAGAGAATACGTAAAATGTAATTTCTCAATGGCTGTAGTGGGTGAGAAGTGGTATGAGTTATTGCAGGATGTACATACAGGTAAGCCTATGAGACACGACCCCGTATTAGTGAACAGAAATTTTCAGTTGAAGTGGCTGAGAGAAATAAACAGGAAGATGAAATTGCTATTCCCATTCTTGCCGACAGTAGCTTTCTATCAGTACTATTGCTATCGGTTAAGAGAAAAGCTATGCTTTCCTTTTTATAAGACGCGGCTTCCTGTTGATTATGATAAGTATTGATAAATAAAGACTGTTTGTGAACCTGCAATTATCTTCATCACCTTTGGTTTCGGTTGTGATTCCTGTCTATAACGGAGAAATGCACATATCAGTGTGTATGGATAGTATCCTATGCCAGAGCTTTTCTTCATTTGAGGCTATTTTTGTAGATGACGGTTCTGTGGATAATTCTTTTCGGATTCTTAGTGAAAGGGCTTCATTTGACCGACGGATGAAAGTTATCCGCCAGGAAAATATGGGAGTCACGTGTGCACGTAGGAACGGGGTTAAACATGCCGGAGGGAAATATATTTGTTTTGTTGATTGTGATGATAGATTATTGCCTGATACACTGGATATTTTATATAACAAAGCTCTGCTGAGTGATGCCGATATTGTATGTGGAAATAGTAGTTATGCGGATAGAATAAAGTTCGACCATTTTCAGACTCCTCTAGGCTATGCAGCTGCTTTACTTGAACAGAAGGTTGATCTGGTAGTATGGGCAAAACTTTTTAGAAAAAGTGTACTGACTGATGATGTATTTGATATTCCTTCTCACATAAAGTTTGCAGAAGATTATATCATGAATATAAGAATAACTTTCCATGCGGAAAGGATCTATTTTATCCATGATTTGATTTATCAGATAGCGAATATAATGAAGCCTCTGTAACAAGTACATTTCGGCTGAGTCCGATATATGTGCAGGAAATTTGTGGTTATGTATTGGATGAAGTGCGTAGAGCTAAAGCTGAAGATACGCTACATAAATCAGTTCTTCTTTTCTTGAAGTACATGATATGGATGATGATTCATCAGAATGTTCTGGATATGGACAATGATTGGATTAATAAGACAATCAGAGAAATAGCTCCGGTTCTGTCCTCTCGTGAAAGCATCTACTTAAGGATGAGGAGCAGTTTTGTGTTTCCGATATTGAAGAAGCTCAAAGACTGGTGTAACAGGCTTTTAAACAGATAAAATAAAAGATCTGATCTTTTCAGATGTTTACCCTAATGAATTAATTCTTTATTTTATGGACACTGATATTCGTGTGATTGCATTATATCTTCCTCAGTTTCATCCGATCCCGGAAAATGATAAGTGGTGGGGGAAAGGATTTACTGAATGGATGAATGTAGGAAAAGCACGGCCTTTATTCCGGGGACATTATCAACCTAGAGTACCCGCTGATCTTGGATATTATGATTTAAGGCTTTCTGAAGCGAGGGAGGCACAAGCGGAAATGGCTAAAAGCTATGGAATAGAAGGATTCTGTTATTGGCATTATTGGTTCGGTAATGGAAAACGGCTATTGGAAAGACCCTTTCAGGAAGTTCTTTCATCGGGAAAGCCGGATTTTCCATTTTGCCTTGCATGGGCAAATGAATCATGGAAGGGTTTCTTTCACGGTGTAAATGGCAGAGAAGTCCTGATAGAACAGGAATATCCTTCGGAGCAGGATCGTATAGATCATTTTTATTCAGTATTGCCTGCTTTTAAAGATGCCCGCTACATGCAAGTTGATTCTAAACCTCTGTTTATGATTTATAATCCTTTTTCTCTGCCGGATGCACGGGGCTTTATTTCTTTATGGCAGAAGTTGGCAAAAGAAAATGGGTTGGCAGGAATCCATTTTGTCGGGCATACCTATTCGGCAGAACAAGTTAATGAGGTGATGGCATTGGGATTTGATGCAGTAGAGGTAGTCCGGTTATTCGATTGCTTAAATCATCGAACTTTGTCTGCCAGATTGATAACCCGGATAAGAAGTGAATATTTCTATCATCCTCGTATCGTTCCTTATAGGGAAGCTCTGAAGAGTTTTATCGGTGAGGAGGAGAAAGATGAACACGTTTATCCTACGATTATCCCTAACTGGGATCATACTCCGAGAACGGGGCGTAAAGGATTGGTTTTTCATCATTCAACTCCGGACTTATTTAAAGAACATCTCTTCAATGTGAAATCTGTATTGAAGGATAAGGTAAATAAAATAGTATTTATAAAGTCCTGGAATGAATGGGCGGAAGGTAATTATATGGAACCGGATTTGAAGTATGGTTACCGGTATCTGGAAAAATTACAGGATGTACTGGAATTATATAAAGACGATAAATGATGCATTTAAGAGACTACATTCATTCGGATCGTATAAATAATTTCTCCTGCTTCTCTAAAAGTTACCTATTGGACTATCTTCTTCAGACAGAGCAATATTGGATAGGGAAATATGTACGTACACTCCGCAAAGAAGAATTTTATACCTTTTACAGGAAGAATAAATTTTTGCGATATTATTATTTCCGGAAGAAAAATATTCTGGGCAGGAAACTTGGTTTCTTTATCGGAGCAGGTTGCTTTGACGCAGGGTTAAAGATTTATCATTACGGTTCTATTATTGTAAATCCAAAGTCCCGTATTGGTAAGAATTGTACGATACATGGTAATTGCTGTATTGGCAGTAAAGGAGGGATTCCCGATGATTCTCCTGTGATCGGAGATAATGTCGACATCGGCCAGAACGCACAGATTTTGGGAGGGATAACAGTGGCGGATGGAGTCAGGATCGGAGCCGGAGCAATTGTTACGAAATCCATTTTAATCCCTGATGTTACAGTAGTAGGAATACCCGCTAAGGTGATAGAAAAATGAATCATATCATAGTTGAAGATAAATTGAGGGATACTAATCCTGTTCCGGTAGTCATAGCTTTTACGCCTAATTACTTTATTCCGGCATCTACTTGTCTGTATTCTATATTTGCGAGTCTGGACATAGAAGAACAAATGACGTCATTTGTCTGCTTAGTGAAGAACTGACCGATCGGTTAAAACAAAAGATACAACTGATCGGAGGAGAACGTGCACAGTATTCTTTTATAAATCTTCAGGGCAGACTACAGAATATATATATTGATGCAAAATATACGGAAGCAGCTTCTTATCGTTTGCTACTGCCGGACTTGCTTCCGGAATATGATAAAGTGATGTATATCGACTGTGATATAATAGTACGTAATAATCTGGTAAAACTTTATCGGTCGGTTGATTTGGGAAATCATTATCTGGCTGCCGTATTTGAAGCCCCTATGGATTTTCAACTCGGACACTTGAAAGCTATAGGTTGCCATCCCGATGAATATGTAAACTCCGGTTTCCTGATCATGAATCTGGAATTGATGCGTAGAGACAATATGGTAGAGAAGTTTATAGATGCTTCAAAGGCTGACTATCTGGAATTTCCCGATCAGGATGTGCTTAATCAGCTTTGTAAGAAGCGGATTCTGGGTTTGCCGCCTTTTTATAATAGTATCCGGACTTTTTATTTGCCGCAATACAAACAGTATTTCCTGAAGAAGTATACAGAGCAGGATTGGGTGGATGTTCATCGACACGGTACAGTGCATTATACTGGTGCAAAGCCTTGGAATTGTCTTACTGTAGAATTTCAATTATGGTGGCAATACTATGAGCTGTTGCCGGAAGAAATAAAAAAGGAATGGAAGGTGAATAGTAAGGTTCATTTCCTTTCCGGACTTTACCGGACATCTGTAGGCGCTTTTATAATAAATGCAGTTCAAACATTGTATCGTAAATTAAAGTATAAATGCTAAGGAAGATAGAATTAAAGAAAGCAGTGAAAGGTCTTATTCCAATGAAACTCTGGAATGCAAGGCGTACAGCATCTATTATAAAGCAACACAAGAACGTAGCTGCCTTCTGGACTCCTGTCATTGAGGCTTACTATAATGGGGAAATAGAAAGCTACTCATTAAAGCCAAAGAAAGAGTTAGATACTCAGAAGGTCATTTGGCAATATTGGGGGCAGGGTATGGATAACGTCAGTTTGCCCGGAATTGTACAGATTTGCTTTGATTCGGTAGATAGAAACAAGGGAGCTTATCGGGTGATTCGCTTGACGGACAAGACGGTATCCGAATATATAGATTTACCCGATTTTGTTTGGAGAAAGCGTGAAAATGCACAATTTACCCGAACACTGTTTTCTGATCTGCTTCGTATCGCTTTATTGAGTGTTTATGGCGGTGTGTGGCTGGATGCTACTATTCTATTAACAGGACCGCTTCCGGATACATACGGAAAATATGATTTCTTCATGTTTCAGCGTTCCGACGAAGAAAAGAACAAGAGATACTGGGAAGGGTCTATGCTTATTATTTTGGGTGGAGGACTGATTTTAAAGTAAAAGTCCTGAATAGTATCATCTTTGCCCGGAAAGACAGTGTGGTTATTTCATCCTTAAAAGATTTGTTGCTCTACTTTTGGGAAACCCAGGATTCGGTTCCCGACTATTTCTTTTTTCAGATATTGTTTAATGAACTGGTTACCAAACGTCTGTCGGATAGGAATTGTCCGGTAATTAATGATTGTATTCCACATATTATCCAGACGAAGATTAATGGAAAATATGATGATATCTCATTCGATGAAACATTGAAATTGACTAACATACATAAAATGGCTTATTTCGACGATGCCGGAATAATGCGTTTAAAAATGATACTAAAGCAGCATGGAAAAGTCTGAAATGAAACATGCTTATTTGATAATGGCTCATCACGAGTTTGAAGTTTTAGGGAAATTGGTTCAGGCTATTGATGATAAACGGAACGATATATTTATTCATTTCGACGCAAAACTCAAAAGCTATCCTGTGCTGAAGGCACATAATGCAAACTTATATATTCTGGAAAAGCGAATAGATATCCATTGGGGACATATTTCACAGATTAAAGCGGAATATGCCCTGTTTGAGACGGCCTTCACACAGGATAGATACGCTTATTATCATCTGCTTTCCGGAGTACATTTGCCATTGAAATCTCAGGATAACATCCATTGTTTCTTTGATAACTTAAAAGATAAAGAAGTACTGGCACATGTACCTAATTCCGACTACCAAACCACCCTTAAAATGCGGCGATATAATTTATTCATGAAGCATTTCATGCACAGGAATTCGTTTATAAGAAGAATCAGCCAGATATCATGGAGGATTTGTATCCGCATTCAGAAGGAATTGCATATCTATCGAAATAGAAAGCAGTTTTATACGAATGCAGCGAATTGGGTAAGTATAACCGACAGATGCGTCTCCTATCTGTTGCAAATCAAAGACGATGTGCTAAGAAAGTATCGTTTCACATTATGCGGAGACGAGTTCTTTATCCCTTCTGAACTGGAACTCTCAGACCTTAAATATCGGATTTATTATGATGACCGATTATTGAAATGTGATTTTGGAGGAGGCTCCAATCCACGTATATATCGTTTGGAGGATTATGACGAACTGATGAGTTCCGATTGTTTGTTTGCCCGTAAGTTCAGCCATGTAGGTATGGACCTTGTAGACAAAATATTGACCTTTAATACTACGGATAAGGCACAATGAAGCACGCCTACTTAATACTTGTCCATAACGATTTTGAGATTCTCGGGCAATTGATCCGGGCAATTGACGATGAACGAAATGATATTTATATTCATTTTGACCGGAAAGTAGCTCACTGTCCGGATTGCCGGACATTACATGCCGGACTTATGGTTCTGACTGAACGTATTGACGTCCGTTGGGGAGATGTAAGTGTAGTAAGAGCGGAGTATGCGTTGTTTGATGCGGCATATCGTCATGGGGGATATCGTTATTATCATTTATTGTCGGGAGTTGATATGCCCCTTAAGTCACAAGATTATATCCATCGTTTTTTTGAGGACAATGATGGAAAGGAGTTTATAGGATATTATCAAGGGGATATTACAACAGAAATCAACCGGAAAGTCCGGAGATGGCATCTGTTCCCGGAAAGTTTTAAGAAGACAGGCAGCATGACGGCTGTTGGAAAGCAAGTGCTGCGGGCTGGTTTTATCCGGTTGCAACAAATGACCGGATTTCACCGGAATAAGACAATAGATTTCCGGAAGGGCACTCAATGGGTGAGCCTTACTGCGGATTGTATCGGCTATTTACTTCAATATAAGGATGAAGCTGAACGCATATACAGTCATACATTTTGTGCGGATGAGATCTTTGTGCAGACACTATGCTGGAATTCCTCTTTTCGAGAGCATATATATGATACAGAAGATGAAGGACATGGATGTTTGCGAATGATCGGATGGAAAGATAACCGGATAAAAGAGTGGACCGAAAAGGATTTTGAGACTTTGATGGGATCGGAAGCATTGTTTGCCCGGAAATTTACTAGCCGTCATATTGGGGTAGTGGGGCAGATTCTAAATGAGATTACAAGATGAAAGGCGAACTGGAGAAAAGACAATCGGAAGTAATTGCCGCTATGAGGTTCCCTCTAATGGTGTTATTGCTTTTTGCCCATGTGCTGCCGATGGTATCGGTGCCTATAGAGATGAATTTGTCGGAGATGAATATATATCATTTTATTTCGGAGGGGATATCCCATAATCTGTCCAGAATACGTAATCCCTTATTCTTTTTCTTTTCAGGCTTTTTCTTCTTTCGTAAACTGGAGGAGTGGAATGCCGGCTTTTACCGCTCCCAATTACAAAAGAGAATAAGGAGCCTTTTATTGCCTTACCTTTTATGGAATATACTGATGATAGCGGCGATATATATAAAGAACTATGCGTCACTTCTTTTCTCTCGATGGAACCGGGTGAGGAACTATTGAGTCTACGGGCTACTCCCTGGTATATTCTGTTCTGGCACACTCCAGCCAACTATCCCATGTGGTTTTTACGCGATTTACTTTGTATGTCCGTATTGGCCCCTCTGTTCTATCTGTTTTTCAGGTTTCTGAAAGGATACGGTGTACTGATACTGGTGATTCTGTATTTGTCCGCCTGGGAAACGGATGTTGCGGGACTGAGTATGTCGGCTATCATGTTCTTTGGGGCAGGTGCCTATATGGGGATTTACAAAAAGAACATTCTGGAGTTTTGTTCCAGGTTTCGTTATACGGCGGCGATAGCCACTCTTTTGTTTTTGTGTTGTGCCACGATGTGTAATGGAAGGGAATTGCATGTATACATCGTTAGAATGTATGTACTGTTTGGAATAGTGACCGCTTTTAATCTGATGGACTGGCTGATAAACCGGGAGACATGGAAGAAACTCTTTTGCAATCTGTCGGCTACAGTCTTCTTTATCTATGCGGCCCATGAAATATACATTATAAACTGGACGAAGGGTTTCTTTTCCCGTACTTCCCTTGCCGGTTCCGGAGGAGGATTATTGCTTAGCTATATGCTGATCCCTTTCATCACTCTGGGCATTTGTCTGGGACTTTATTATATATTGAACAAGATGGCTCCTAAAGCGCTTGCCTTATTGGTTGGCGGTCGGGTAAAGAGCCAGATAACGGAAAGCAGCAGATGAATATTGAAAACGTGACAATCTCGGTGATTATACCTGTATACAATGCTGCAACTACCCTGCATCATTGCCTGGAATCCTTGGACAGACAAACTTACAGGAAACTGGAACTTCTGTTTATAGACGATGGCAGCACGGACGACAGCCTGAAGATGCTGACTTGCTATGCAGCACGGAATACTGATCCTGTCAGAGTGATCAGGGTGTTGCATCACGAACGGAACCGAGGAGTAGCGGCAGCACGCAACACGGCACTGGCACATGCTACAGGCGATTATATCTATTATGTCGATGCGGATGATTCCATCGAACAGCATACATTGGCGTGCCTGGTGAGAGAAGCAAAGAAAGGCGGACAGGATATTGTGGGGCATGAATGGTATCTGACTTTCAGCTCCAGTGAACGGTACATGGAGCAGGCTGATTATACAACTCCTGCGGAGGCTTTGCAAAACATGATGTGTGGAGTGATGCGCTGGAACCTGTGGCTCTTTCTGGTGAAGCGTTCGCTTTATGTGGAGAACGATATCCGGTTTGCAGAAGGTATGAACATGGGAGAAGATATGATGGTGATGATGAAACTGTTTATTTGTGCAGAGAGTGTCTCTATCATACATCGGCCTTTTTATCACTATGGACAGAATAATATGAATTCGTTGACAAAGGTCTATTCACCGGAGCATATCAGGCAAGTGACTAATAATGTATATGAGGTAGAACGCTATGTCCGCGAATCGGCTTATGCCGGTTTACTATCCCCTTACCTTCCTTTGCTGAAATTGAATATCAAACTTCCGCTTCTTATGACAGATGATACGGCGCGTTATCGTCAGTGGTTGGAATGGTTTCCGGAAGCGAATGGCTATGTGATGCATAATAAACAGATTTCTTTAAGAACACGGTTCATCCAGTGGCTGGCCGTGAAACAAAACTTTAGCCTGTTAAAACTTTATCACAGGTGTGTTTTCAGATTGATTTATGGAACGATTTATAAATAGGGCAGTAAGACTATGATGCGTTTATTGGCAATGTTGTTGGTGGCAATGATCGTGAGTGGATATTATTTCCCATTTACCTTTTCCTTTCTGCCGGGAGTGAATACGAAGATGGTGCTGGCGGTCATCGGCATCGGCTTGGTTCTTTATGAAGGATGCCGGAAGCGGGGGAATTGAATCTCGGAAAAGGTAT
>ERZ860009.348-NODE-348-length-22308-cov-1.693435_pt1 | contig 22308 bp, 14 predicted proteins | sample MGYA00510114_ERZ860009 | MGnify/ENA primary metagenome ERZ860009 (study PRJEB30046, sample SAMN00715177) | human gut metagenome | study: EMG produced TPA metagenomics assembly of the A metagenome-wide association study of gut microbiota in type 2... | reverse complement strand
CCTTTCAGCATATAGGCATATTCCACTTGGTTGGCCAGTGAATAGTCCTGTACGTTGAAAGTAAGATTAAAACTATTTTGTTCATGAGTCAATTCTATCTCTCCTTCGGAGATGGGAATAGCGGTTTCGTTCTTCTCCCGACTTGTGAGTCGTCCGGGAATTCTCACTTTAGTGATAACCACAGGAGGAATCTGCGGACTGTTTATGGCAATATCGGGGTTGAAGAAACACAATCCGTTGATAGAGCCGAAATAGATGAGCCCGTTATGGTCTTTGGTAACGCATCCGCTGATGAAACTTCCTTGTGGGATGTTGTTGGAGTGATCGTAGGTATAGAAACATTTTTTAGAGGTGATATAGCAACTGATACCGGTATTGGTACTTGCCCAGATGTTGCCGTTCTTATCTTCACTGATAGCTCTTATGTGTGTATTGGGCAGTCCTTCTTTTCTTTGAAAAACCTGATAGTCAAAATTACGGGCTGAAGGAAAACATACCAGTCCCTCACCGGTGGCAAGCCACATCTGGCCTTTGCTGCTTCGGTATATCTGATTAATCGTATTGGAACAAAAACCTTCGTATTGGTTGAACTTCCTGACCAGTTGCATATCCGGCGTATATATCCCGACTCCTCCTCCGAAAGTTCCTATCCAGAAACGTCCTTCACTGTCTTGGGCAATGCTGCGTACAAAGTTTTCCAGCAACTGGCTGTTGGAGGTGTCATAATGATGAATCACCTTCTTGCTGGCAAGGTCTATAACGAACACCCCTGCGTGAGTCCCTATCCATATCTTTTTATTCTTGTCTTCATAGAAGACGCGTACGTCGAGAAGCTCATTCTTTTCCAGTTCGATGATCTGAAACTTCTTCAGTCTTGTATTGTAATAGCTGATGTTGCCCAGATAGGTGCCGAACCATAGGTTGCCTTCCGAGTCTTTCAGCGAACAAAGCACTGAGTTGGACAGGAGTTCTCTGTTTTCTTTATTGTAAATGGCCACCCGTTTTCCGTTTTCGAATACGTTAATACCTCCTCCGTCAGTTCCTATCCACAATTTTCCTTGTCCGTCATCGCAGACGCTGCTAACGACTTTGTTGCTCAGCGAACTTTCATTCATTTGGGTGGGTGAATAGCTCCATGTATGGAATGCGGGAGGAGCATTGCTGATAAAATTGATTCCTCCTCCCCAAGTCCCTATCCAGATATTATTAAAAGAGTCTTGAAAGATATACCGTGCGCTGGCGTTGGACAAACTGTAGTTATTGTCCCCTTCGCGGATAAACTCAAAGCGTATTTGTTCGGGCAGCAGAAACTGATTTTGCTGTAAGTCCAGTATCATGATTCCGTTCAGTTCTGTTGCAATCCAGAGTTTGTTGTCTTTGAGTTGTTTGATGGAGAAGATATAGCTTGACAATGCTCCGTGAATATTCCCCGGGTTGTTATGAAAGTTGGTAAATGTTTCTGTATTGGCATTGAACAGGGCTAGTCCTTTGCTGGTTCCGATCCATATATTTCCGTTGGTATCTTTATAGATACAACGCACATCGTTCCCCGGAAGGCTGTTCGGGTTTTGAGGATCATGGACGAAGTGCTTCACGGATTTGTCATTCAGGGAGAGGATGCTCAACCCGCCTTCTACGTGTCCGATGTATAGTTTGCCATCCTCAGCCTCCGTGGCTGTCCAGGTCTGCTCAGAGGGAAGGGCGGGTACTGTGCTTTTGTTATAATGAGTGAATTTCCCGGTAGCGATGTCCAGATACTCTATACCTCTGTAATAAGTACATACCCATAACCCTTTGCCGGCTTGTACGGATGAGGTAATGTGAGTGACATCGTTCGTTATCAGACTTTGCGGGTCTTCCGGATTATATTGGTAGACGCTGAAACTTTGTGTCTCGTAATTATAAGCGTTGAGTCCTGCCCGCTGGGTGGCTATCCAGATAACAGGCTGCACGGGATCGGTGTACACTTCATTGAGTTCGTTGCCGGTAATGCTTTGAACAGAAGAAGATTGCTCCTCTTTATAGTAGGTGATAAAGCGGGTTCCGTCAAACTTATTCAGCCCTTCTTCGGTGGCGAACCACAGAAATCCCTGCTTGTCCTGCGTGATACTCAATACATAATTGTTGGATAAGCCTTGTTCTATTCCCAATCTTTGGATGAGGTAAGGGTGGGCTGCCACAAATGTGGCGGATAGCAGGAGGAAGAAAGCCGCAATGTATGTTTTCATCGTTTCAGATATTATGTATTCCTTGATATTCACTCTCAAAAGTACAAATAAATCTTGTATTTAGTATAGACAAATGATTCATTGCATGATTTTCTACCCTTTCTGCATGATTTTTACAGCGAATAAAATAAAACAACTGTAATTTTGCAATCAATCAAATAACCGAATCTAATACTTGCAGAAAATGGAATCTGATTCTTTACACGAACATGATAAAAGCTGGAAGGCATTTTTTATTACCACTCTGTTCATCTTGTGTACAGCGAACGTTTATGCGCAGTCATCCGATACAATCTTTTCCCGATATTTCCGTTATGCGCAGAACTTCGCAGATGCGTACCCTCGCGAGAAAGTGAGTCTTCATTTGGATAATGCAAGTTATTACCTTGGTGATACGATTTGGTTCAAAGCGTATGTAGTGACGGCTGAACAAAACTTACCGACGACGATCAGCAAACCTTTGTATGTAGAATTACTGGACCAGTTGGGAAATGTCGTAGAGCGGCAAATTATTCAGCTTACGGATGGGGAGGGAACGGGACAAATCATTTTGAACAATACCTTCTTTACCGGTTATTATGAAATGCGTGCCTATACAAAGTGGATGCTTGCTTTTGATAACCCTTCCTGTTTTTCCCGTGTATTACCCGTCTATCGGAAACGGCTGAGCGATGAAGAGACTCCTCGGAGTATAGCTACCTATCGTATGGACGCTTCGATGAAACAGAGGCCGAAGGATAAAGAGAAGAAGTTTACAGTCCGCTTTTTTCCGGAGGGTGGACAACTGGTTAAAGGCATATCTTCGATTGTAGCTTTTGAAGCCACCAGCCGTGACAAAGGAGCTGCTGATGTAGAGGGAACAGTGGTTTTGCCGAGTGGTGAAGAACTGGCGCATATCCGTTCATTGCATGACGGGATGGGTTACTTTGAGTATAAGCCCGAAGAAAAGGCGGGTGTGGCAAAAATTGATTATGAAGGCTCCACTTATCAGTTTGACCTTCCGGAAGCTCTTCCACAAGGATATGTACTCCGAATCGATAACCGGCGGGAAATGTTGGATATCACTGTAGCCCGCAGTTCACAGGCAATGAAAGACACACTGGCTGTTTTTGTATCTTCTCAGGGGCGACCTTACAAATGTATGACACTGGACTTTGAAGATGAATTGAACTGCCAATTCCGGATTTCGACTAAAGAACTACCGCCCGGAGTGCAACAGATATCTCTGGTCAATCTGAAAGGGGAAACGTTATGCGAGCGTTTTTGTTATGTGATGCCGCGTTCTTCCATGCTCCTTGCCTGTAAAACGGATCACGCCCTGTATCGTCCTTTTGAGCCGGTGACTTGCCGGATTAAAGTGAGAGATCATCTGAATCGTCCGGTACAGGCCAATCTTTCTGTATCTATCCGCAACGGTGTAGAGTCTGATTTTCGGGAATACGATCATTCCATTTATACGGATTTGTTGCTTGTCTCCGATCTGAAAGGCTATATTCATCAACCCGGTTTTTATTTTGAGAACCAGTCTGCCGAACGTTTCAAAATGTTGGATGTCCTTCTGTTGGTACGTGGCTGGCGGAAGTATGACCTTTCCCGACTGATAGGTAAACGTCCTTTCTTGCCTCGGTATCTTCCGGAGACCTCGCTGACCCTGTATGGACAGGTCGAATCTTATTTCGGTAAGGCGTTACGGAATGTCGGGGTGAGTATTCTTGCGCGCAGGGATTCGGTCTCTATTGCAGGTATGACAAAAACGGATTCATTGGGGTATTTTAGTGCGCCGGTAGATGGTTTTAGCGGTTCTATGGATGCTCTCATACAGACACGGAACGAGGGAAAGAAGTGGAACAAGCAGGCAGTCGTGAAGTTGTTCCGTAATTTTGAGCCTTCCTTACGGAAGCTTGATTATTATGAGCTGAATCCGGAATGGAAAGAGGCGGGTGATTTGAAACAGTTGTTGGACACCTTGGATATTGCTTATAAAGATTCTGTATTCGGACCGGATCATCATTTGCTGGATGAAGTGGTGGTGAACGCCAAGCGTCTGAACTTGTTATTGAAGCAAACTGAACGCTTTGAAAAAGAGATTCTGGGTTATTATAATATAACGCAGGTGGTAGATAAAATGCGTGATAAAGGAGAAGCGGTGTACAATCTGCCTATGCTGTTGAAGGAATTAAATCCTAATTTCAGATTGAGTGATTCGCTGAGCCTGCACTATAATAACTCAAGAGTTTTATTTATAGTCAACGGCGGGGTTTTATCTTATGGTAAAACGGATTATGTGTTGGACAAAGATGTGGATGCTATTAAATCTATCATGCTTTATTATGATCAGGCAGGGGGGGAATCTGTTTTTGTGATGAACAAGCAGAGTAATAGAGTGACGAAATTTACAGCAAATAATTTTTGGAGTGGTCGCTGGCAGGATGGAGATTTGAGTGATTTGTCTTTGCAGGATGCTATAGGTGCGGATTCCGGACCAGATGCACTTTGGGGTGAGAAAGATAGAAAGACTATGAAGAAAGGTCCGTTGCAGAAATCGTCAGTAGTAGTTTGCTCCATCACTACGATTGATGACTGGGACCCGAACAAAACTTATAAAGCCCGGCGGAGGATTCGTCATACCTATATACAAGGATATAATGAGCCCTTGGAATTTTATTCACCAGCTTATCCTGATGGCGCTCCTCTCTATACGGAAGATTCTCGCCGCACACTATACTGGAATCCGAATGTGAAAACGAATGAAAAGGGTGAAGCAGTCATTCGATGCTATAATTCCGATAATTCGGCGCCGTTAATAATAAATGTAGAGACATTGTATAAAGGTAGTCCGTCATCATTGAATATCTACTCTATAGATTATTAAACTCGATCTATATTATTCATATTCATATAAAGTCCTGCTAAAGAGGAAGAAAGGAGTTGTGTTTCTTGCAGCCAACGTGTGTAAATCGTTTATGAATGATTCTCTACGTTTTTTGAATGATTTTTATAATGTAAAATCTACACTCATTCGTATCTTTGCTGTAGATAACAACGAAATAAACTAATATTATGAAAATGAAAACTAATATAATCTTTAAAAAACTAAAGTCATTCGTCAATCGATGTCTTTTTCCTGATTATATGTGCTGTTTTATCTTCCTGCGTTTATAACGCTGATATGCCAATAAAGAATTTTTAGTGAACCAATAATTTAATATGTAAAAAGAAAAACGTTATGAAAAGACTATTTCTTCCCTTATTAGGGTTTTTGTCGTTGGTGCTGATGTGCTGTAATGACAACAAGGAATCAGGTACGGATTCCTATGACCCGAACAAACCTGTCACTATTGACTATTTTACGCCGGATACCGGTCGGGTAGCAGAGAAAGTGATTATTATAGGTAATAACTTTGGAAATGACAAATCTGTGGTAACCGTATTATTCACAGATAATATGGAAAAGGAGAACAAGGCTGCCGTAGTGGGAGTAGATAATACTACGATTTATTGTATGGCGCCACGTCAGGCAGAAGGTTTCAATAAGATTACGGTTAAGGTGAATGATCAGACTGTGGTGGCTGATGAGACTTTTAAATATTCTGTGTCTGAGAATGTATCTACTATTGCCGGTGATTTTGTACGAGCTGATGGTGCCGGTAAAGATGGAAGTCTGGCTGAGGCAACTTTTGGGCAGATGTTTGGTGTTGCTTGCATTGATGAGCAGTCAGGTATTGTAGGTCAGGCATGGGAAAATAATAGTGTACGTTATGTCTCCATAGACGAAGATGCTGTGATTACTATACAGAATGGACCTGTCGTTGGGAAAGTGGCGATATCTAATGATAAAACATTGGCTTATGGTGCTACCATTAATGGTGCTAATACCGTTTATGTCTATAAGAAATCGCAGGCATGGGTTCCTTCTCGGCTTTGTGATATCAGTTCAGGTACTGACCTTTGGGCTGTCGCTTTGGATGGCGACAATAAATGGTTGTATTATGTTACAGCAAGAGGTCGTTTAGGACGTATTGAAGTCGATAATCCAACTAATAATGAGATTTTGTTTGAACATAATGATTTTAGTGGCGGTCCTTTCGCTTACATCGCTTATAGTGCTTTTGAAGATTGTTTCTATGTAACTACTGATAAAAATAAGATTCTGAAAGTTTGGGTAAAAGAAGATGGTACACATGCTTACGAGCAGATTAACCAGAATAATACAGGAACTACAGACGGTTTTTTGGCTGATGAAGCAAAATTCCAGTATTTACGTGGTCTTACAATAGATGAAGATGGTAATATTTTCGTTTGTCAGGGGGATAATAGTCACGTAATACGTAAAATCGCTTATGATGAGAATATGGAGAAAAGATATGTAACTACTGTATTGGGTACATCCACTGTACATGGAACCGATGATGGTTCACCTGATATTGCTTTATTTAATGGACCTCAAGATATTAGCTATGACGGGAATGGTGGTTACTGGATTGCTATGCGCTACGAGCCGGCATTAAGAAAGTATTCAATAGAATAAACACATTAATCAGAATTTAATCATGAAAAAAATAATAAGCATCTTATTTATAGTATGCAGTCTCTTTTCTTCTATGGCATACGCTCAGGGAGGGTTGACATATTCCGGTACTGTCATCGGTGAAGACGGATTGGAACTCATAGGCGTGAGTGTTGCTGTGAAAGGGACATCTATTGGAGTAATCACCGACTTGGACGGAAAGTTCCGCTTAAACAATATTCCTCCTAAATCTACCGTTGTGTTTTCCTATGTAGGTTTTGAGAATAAAGAAGTGAAAGTAACCGAATCTAAAGAGCGTGAGACTATTGTCTTGAAACAAAGTATCAGTAGTTTGGATGAAGTAGTGGTAGTAGGTCGTGGTTCACAGCGTAAAGTTTCTGTTGTGGGAGCTATTACTTCTGTTGATCCGGCACAGTTGCAGGTTCCCGCCACTTCTGTATCCAATATGCTTCAAGGTCGTGTGCCGGGCATCATTGGTGTGACTCGTAGTGGTGAGCCGGGCAATAACTTCTCTGAATTTTGGGTACGCGGTATCAGTACGTTTGGGGCAAATGCTTCGGCACTGATCTTGATTGATGGTGTAGAAGGTGACTTGAATACACTCGACCCTGCAGATATTGAAAGTTTCTCAGTTTTGAAAGATGCTTCGGCAACTGCCGTATATGGTGTGCGTGGTGCCAATGGCGTAGTAATTGTAACTACCAAGAGAGGTAAAGCCGGTAAGTTAACTGTTAACTTCAAGACAAATGCCACATATTCCTATTCTCCCCGCATGCCGGAGTATGTAGATGCAGTGGGCTATGCAAACCTTGCTAATGAAGCACGTGTTGTCAGAGGTAAGAATCCGATTTATACTAATTCTGAAATCCAACTGTTCCGTTCCGGTCTCGATCCGGATCTTTATCCGAATGTGAATTGGAGAGATGTGATTCTGAATGACTATGTGATTGACAATCAACATCACCTGAGTCTTTCTGGTGGTGGTACCAATGCACGTTATTATGTAAGTATGGGTATCATGAACCAGGGAGCTGTTTTCAAACAAGATAAGTCGGTAAGTAAACATAATACTAATGTGGATTACCATCAATATAATTTCAGAGCGAACGTAGACGCCAATATGACTAAAACAACTCTACTCTCTTTGAATATGGAAACGATTATCACTAAACGTAATTCTCCGGGATATGGTGATAATAACAATGCATTATGGTCGGCGCAAGCTAATCTTCCGGCAACAATCGTTCCGGTGAAATACTCCAATGGTACTCTTCCATCATTTGGTAGAAACTCGGATGAGGTTTCTCCTTATGTACAGTTGAACTATACAGGGTATAAGATCAGTGAAACACAGGCCACCCGTATGAATGCCAGTCTGAATCAGAAGTTGGATTTCATCACAAAAGGACTGTCTGCAAGAGGCGTATTCTCATTTAACTATACCGGCTACTTTGACCAGTATCGTACCAAGACTCCGGACTTATATTATGCCACAGGAAGAAAGCAGAATGGAGCATTGATCTCTAAACGTACATCGAGTGCTACTGATATGACTTACAGCGATTATCGCCGCATTGCCCGTCAGTATTATTTTGAAGGAAATATCAATTACGAAAGAATCTTTGGCGAAGACCATCGTGTGACCGGATTACTTAATGCCTACCGTCAGGAAAATAAAGACTCTTATCTGAATAATGATGATGACGACACCACATTGGATGAAAGAATTCGTTCCATTCCTAAACGTTATCAGGCTATTTCTGCTCGTGCTACTTATTCTTATAAGGATACTTATATGTTTGAATTCAATGTAGGATATACCGGTTCCGAGCAATTCAAGAAAGGCAACCGCTACGGGTGGTTCCCGGCAGTAGCTTTGGGATGGGTGCCTACTCAGTATGAATGGACGCGTGAAAAGCTTCCGTTCCTCGATTTCTTCAAACTCAGAGCTTCTTTGGGTAAAGTAGGTAATGACCGTATCAAGAAAATCCGCTTCCCGTATCTTTCTACTGTGTCTACCGATTATAGCTCAGTAACATGGCCTGGTAGCACTGTTGGCGAGAGCCGCGTAGGTGCCAATGACTTGAACTGGGAAGAGACAACTAAAATGGATATTGGTGTAGACCTGAAAATGTTTAATGACAAAGTGGAACTGACTGCCGACATCTTTAAGGATAAAAACAAAGGTATCTTCCAGCAACGTGCCAACATTCCTGAAGAAGCTGGTTTTGTAACCAATCCGTATACCAACATCGGTGGAATGGAATCATGGGGATTTGATGGAAACATAACGTTCAACCATAATTTCACCAAAGATTTTGGAATGACAGTTCGTGGCAACTGGACATTCGCCCGCAATAACGTAACCTATTGGGAGCAATCAGGCGTGGTATATCCTTATCAGTCTTTTGTAGACGTTCCTTATGGAGTGCAACGCGGTTTGATATCTTTAGGTTTGTTCAAAGATCAGGCAGATATTGAAAGTAGTCCTGTTCAAACCTATTCTTCTGAGTGCGTCCAGGTGACATTAAGTATAAAGATGTCAATGGTGATGGTGTTATCAATGATGATGATATTGTACCGTTATCCTATTCGAATACTCCGACTCTTCAGTATGGTTTTGCTGCTGAATTCAGATACAAACAGTTTACTGCCAGCATTTTCTTTGAAGGTGTAGGTAAAGTGCAATATTTCTATGGGGGGTCAGGATACTATCCGTTTGCTTGGGAAACGCGAGGCAATGTACTTAACATTGTAGCTGATCAAAAGAATCGCTGGACACCGAGAGAATATTCCGGGACGCTAGTACGGAAAATCCGAACGCGCGTTTCCCGCGTCTGACTTATGGTGAGAATAAGAACAATAACCGCGCATCTACCTTTTGGTTGGCAGATGGCCGCTATTTCAGATTGAAAAATATCGAGTTGTCTTATAGATTCACCAGCGCATGGTTGCGAGATAAGATTAGTGTACAGAACGCTACCTTGAGCCTTGTAGGCGAAAACCTGCATGTATGGGATAAGGTGAAACTTTGGGACCCGGAGCAGGCATCGTCAAACGGTGCCGTGTATCCTCTGCAACGGAAATTCACTCTTCAGCTTAATGTGACGTTTTAATCCCGTTTCAATTGTAACATTATCATAAATCGTATAATTATGAATTTCAGAAAAATATATTGCATAGCCGTTATGGCACTGATGTGTTGCACAGGAAGTATGTTTACCTCCTGTGACGACTACCTGGATGTAGACTCATACTTCGATGAGATTTTTGAGCTAGACTCTGTATTTAAACGTAAGGAATATTTGGAGGAATATATCAATGGTGCTGGAAAGTTATTACCTAACGAGGGGGACTTGTGGACCAATGCTTGGTCGCCTTATCAGGGAGCTTCGGACGAGAACTTTACATCATGGAATGACTCCCGTCATAAAGCTATCCAGCTGATGGTGGACGAAGTGACTCCACAGAGTGATTTCTATAATAACTATGGTACTTGGTATAAAGGTATTCGTAAAGCCAACCTCGTCTTGGAAAGAATCAATGAATGTGAGGATATTACTACGAGCGATTTGCGTGACTTTATGGGACGTTGTTATTTCTTGAGAGCTTATTTCTATTATAAACTGGTAGAGGCTTACGGACCTGTGCCCATTGTGCCTGAGACGGCTTATGATGTGGATGCCAGTGCGGAAAGCATGTCATTGGAAAGAGAGACATACGAGAATTGTATTAACTATATCTGCGAGAATTTCGAGAAAGCATACGAATATCTTCCTTCCAGCCGTACGTCTACCCTAGTCAATCTGCCTACCTCGGGAGCGGCATTGGCATTGATGGGAAGAGTCAGACTGATCGAAGCAAGTCCTTGGTACAACGGAAATGAGTTTTATGCTGATTGGAAGCGTTCGGACGGCACCAACTTTATGCCTCAAGTCAAAGACGAATCCAAATGGGGAACAGCCGCTCTTCTTGCCAAACGTTTGATAAAGGGTTCGGAAGCTGGTAGCTTTAAATATAAGCTGCACACTGTTGAGAGAAAACTAGACACAAAACCGCTACCGGAGAATGTGCCTGACGAAAACTATCCTAATGGAGCGGGAGGTATAGATGCGCTTCGTTCTTATGCTTTTATGTTCAATGGTGAAACTCCGGCATACAATAATGACGAGTTTATTTATATGTGCGGCTACTCTAGTACAGGTGGTGATTCTCCGGCATGGATTGCTACTCCTACGAGCCTGGGTGGTGGTAATGGGTTGAATATTACTTATGCGACTGTGAAAGCTTTCCGTATGGAAGACGGTAGCGACATCAATAACTCACCACTTTATCCCACAAATTACTGGGAAGCCATTGGTGGTAGTTCACAGTCTTTCTCTGACTATACACTTCCGTCCGATGCTGCTAAGATGTTTGATAAGATGGAAATGCGTTTCTATGCCAGCGTAGGTTTTAACCATTGCTACTGGAGCGGACTTTCTTACATCGGAACCGAAGGTAATCAGACTAAGCAGACAGTTACTTACTATGCTAATGGTACTGCTGCACCGTCATCCGATCATCCGGAAGACTATAACCATACCGGTTTTACCTGCAAGAAGTACATTCATTATGTAGAGGATCAGCTGAAAGGTATGATGAAGTCGAAAACTTTCCCGATCATGCGTTATGCAGAGGTTCTGCTCAACTACGTGGAAGCATTGAATGAGTTGGGAAGTAATACATATACCGACGAAGTGAATGGGATTACAGTGAGCCGTGATGTAGACGAGATGGTGAAATATTTTAATATGGTTCGCTATAGAGCCGGTTTGCCGGGCATTACAGCGGATGATGCAAGGGATGTGACTACGATGCGGGATTTGATTAAGCGTGAAAGACGTGTGGAGTTTTTCTGTGAAGGCAGACGTTATCACGATTTGCGTAGATGGGGAGATGCGATCGATGCATACAATGAGCCTGTAACAGGTATGAACATTGCTGCACGTAGTACAGACCGTAAAGCATTCCATACGGAAACAGTGATCAATAATACTCGTTCGCATCGTGTATTCTCTTATAAAGATTACTTCCTGCCTATCCCTCGTACAACGATGGATAAGAACCCGAAACTGGTTCAGAATCCGGGATGGTAATTTTGCACACGAAGTACAGAATTAATAATTAAGTAAAAAACGTTTGTTATGAATATCAATAAAATACTATATCCGATACTTTTGTTATTGGTCGTTTTAAGTAGCTGTGATTATGAAAGCCCGCTTGATAAGGAGCAATATAAGAAGACACTCTATCTGATCGGCGCTTCCAGCAATCTTGTGACTAAAGAACTTGCTTATAGCAGTGAAGTGCAGGAAGGATTCATTACAGTGGGTGTAAGTGGCTCTCTTTTGATTGACGGGAATGTGGATGTGACTCTGGAAAGCCATAACAGTGTAATTGACTGGTATAATAAAAAGTTCAAGTTCCTTGCGACTGATATCAAATATCAGGGACTTGCTACCAGTGCTTTTGAGGTACCTTCTTATACTACTACATTGAAAGCCAGCGAAACTTATGCGAGAGTTCCCTTTAAAGTTAAAACAGAAGGTCTGGAGTGCGATTCGCTCTATGCGATAACTTTCAAGATTGCTTCTTCTTCTGCCGGTTATGAGATCAACCAGAAGGACTCGGCACTTATTGTATCCTTCAATCTGGTAAATAAATACTCAGGTAATTACATCTTCAAAGCTCTTCGGCACGAACTGGATAGTAATGATGAAATAGTTGCATCCACTTCTATTACTATAGTCAGAACATTGAAAGCTACAGAAGAAAATGCAGTGCGTTTCTATAACGAGCAACAGGCGGAAACAACTGCCAATATCAAGAAACATGCTGTTGTACTGAAAGTTGATGCTGGTAACAATGTCAGTATCTCGGCATGGGAGGACTTTGACTTGATTGATGGTACATGTACTTATAATCAGAACTCGAAAGTCTTTAATGTAGATTATAAGTATACTGCGGATGGCAAGACTTATCAGATGGTGGGTACGTTTACCTATCAGGATGAAGATGCAGGTAGCAACTAAATGAGCTTATAAATCTAGTAACTGAATTAGGTTATCAGCAAGGTAGAAAAAGGTGTTGCTTTAAGTCGATGAAATAATAACTGGCAGGTTCAAGGAATTCTTAAACCTGCCAGTTTGTTTTTATTCAGCCTTATAATTTGTGACATTGCAAGATTTGTGGTAGTTTTTGGTCGTTTTGTATTCCCCAAAGTTAGCCGTAATCACGTATTTTTGTACTATCACTTTAAAAATTATAAAAAACAAATTTCACGATGAACTATAAATTACTGTCAGTCGCCTTAGCTTTTTTATATATAGGTATGGTAGGCGGATGTTCCCAGCCCGCCCCCGACCTACGTTATCAGATTGAAGTGGACAAACCTCTGCAGACAATGGAACACTTCGGCGCTTCCGATGCCTGGAGTATGCATATCCTTGGCTTGTGGGCGCAGGAGAAACAAAACCAGATAGCCGACTGGCTGTTCAGCACAGAGAACGATGCGAATGGAAAACCGAAAGGAATCGGCTTGTCTCTTTGGCGTTTCAACGTTGGTGCAGGTAGTACCGAGCAAAGAGAAGCCAGTCAGATCGGTTCTTCGTGGATGCGTACCGAATGCTTTATGAATGCCGACGGAACCTACGACTGGAACAAGCAACAGGGGCAACGCAACTTTTTGAAACTGGCAAAAGAACGGGGCGTCACTAAATTCCTCGCATTTCTGAATTCCCCTCCCGTATATTATACTCAGAACGGTCTGGCTACCAATACCGGTCGTGGAGGAACCGCCAATCTGAAGCCGGAATGTTACGAGAAATATGCCCGTTTCCTGGCCGATGTAGTAGAAGGAATAGAGAAGCACGACGGAATAAAGTTCAACTATATCTGTCCTTTCAACGAACCGGACGGGCATTGGAACTGGGTAGGACCGAAGCAGGAAGGCTCTCCGGCAACCAATCGGGAAGTAGCCCGGACCGTCCGTTTGCTGAGCCGGGAGTTTGTGAACCGGAAAATGGATACGCAGATTATGGTGAACGAGTCTTCGGACTATCGCTGTATGCTCCGTACCCATCAGACGGACTGGCAGCGTGGCTATCAGATTCAGGCTTTCTTCTGCCCGGACAGTGTGGATACGTATTTAGGTGATACGCCCAATGTGCCCCGACTGATGCTTGGTCATAGTTACTGGACAACGACTCCTCTGAGTGAACTGCGTGCCATGCGCTGCCAACTGCGTGAAGCTCTGGATAATACAACGTCGGCTTCTGGCAGTCAGAAACCTGTATCATGGGGAATGACGAAGAGATAGGTGGCGGTCACGGCTTCGACCGTACGATGAAGACGGCACTTTACGTTGCCCGTATCATCCATCATGACATCGTGTATGCGGGAGCGAAGAGCTGGCAGTGGTGGCGTGCCGTCGGCGGTGATTATAAAGACGGGCTGATTCGGGAATACACGAATGATGACTTGAAGGATGGTCGGGTAGAAGACTCCAAACTCATGTGGGCTTGGGTAATTATAGTCGTTTCATCCGTCCGGGAGCTGTCCGCCTGTCGGTTTCTGCTTTCGATCAAGCGGGGAATTTAATCCCCGGAGGCGATACGGACCAAAAAGGACTGATGTGCTCTGCTTATAAAAATGCGGACGGCTCATACGCTGTTGTTCTCATTAACTATGCGCAGGAAGACAAAGAGTTTTCAATCAATAAGATAAATGGCAAGAAAACTCGATGGCAGGTGTATCGCACTTCGGATGTAGAAGGAGAAGATCTGCTACCCGTTGAGAAAGTGAAGAGTGGAAGAACAGTTCGGATTCCGGCACGTTCGATTATAACTTTATTGAATCAATCGCTTTAATATAAGAGTCAATTATGGGTTTGTCCGGTCGAATAAAAGGCCGGTATGTCGCCTTTTTCTTTTTTAAAGTATTACATTTGTACGCCCGTCCATTGCTAACCAAGGCAATGGACGGGCGCAATGCATAAAAAAGGAGGCATTTCATGGACAATAGAGGTAATATTGTCATTTATCAGACAAAAGACGGGAAAACGTCGATTGATGTGAAGTTGGAGAATGAAACGGTGTGGCTGACTCAGGCTCAAATGGCAGAATTGTTTCAGAAGGATCGTACTGTTATAGGCAGGTATATTAATAATGTCTATAGGGAAGGTGAACTTGAACGTGATATCACATGTGCAAAAATTGCACATGTTCAGATAGAGGACATCTCTCATTGCTTTTCTGTTCTGATGCAGCATCTCTCACCCTTATTGAAGCCATATTTTTCTGTCTTTCCCTTATTTTACGGTGTCTTCTACTTCCGGCTTACCATAATACCCCGGCATCGGAACATAAACCGGACTCTGACGAGTATTGATATTCTGCAACTTCTTTTCTTCTTTCAGTCGTTTGATATGTCGGGCGGCAGTGGTAAGCGTAAGTTTGCAAAGTCCTTGAAAGTCCGAGCGGGTCAGTATTTGGTTATTACTGAAATACGCGGTCAGCAGTCTGTCTATCTCTTCGTTGGAGCGTGGCACTGAGTGTAACTTCAGTTTACTGCGTTCCACCTTGACGACACTCACCGAACTTCTCAGTTTTTTATCCGCCTTGAAGCCGATGTTTGCTTTGAGTTTCATTTGGTTTGCTTTCAGCTTGGGCGAGGTGATCGGTTCCAGACTGTTCAGCTTTACCTGAAAGTAGCCGATGCCGTCGAGGTGAACACGTTCCCCTTCCCGGAGGCGTGATCCCATAAAGTGGCTCAGTGATTCGAGGACGGCTTTTACATCTCCTTCGGTCAGCGAAGTCGCTTGTTGTATTTCTTTGGCGAGATAGTCGGTGTCGATATGCTGAAAGTTGACTACCCGTGCGTGGTAGAGTTCCTTGTCTTCCTCGTCCTTGGGGTTGGGAGACTTGTAGAGTTCAAATTGTATTGCCATGATACTGTTTATTGTATTTTGTTTCTTTTTCTTCTTCTTTGTTTCGGCTGTCAGTTTCTTGATACTGTCAAAATATGCTTCTTCTACAGGCGACATGGTTTTGACATGATATTTTGGGTATTCGTCCATGGCGAAACCTTTGATCCGTAAAACTAATCATTAGTTTCCGGACTTGGACAGAACTCGGGTTATATAGTGATTGCCTGCTTGCTGTCAAGCGTTCATACATAAGTTATCCTGCCTTTATCTTTGGTTTATGATGCCTGCATTGTTGGATGAAGGTGCTTGCATCATTAGTTGTTCACGGCCGTGGTAAATGTTGCTCACGGCCGTGAAGAGCGTTGATTACGGCCGTGGTAAGAGCTGATCACGGTCGTGAACAACTAGCTATATCAGTAGCAAAGATAAACTATAATAGGGAGATAAACAAAGTATCCCTGCTTCTTTTGGGTATTCGTGCAGCTTGTTCTTTGTGCAGAGGCAATAAGAAGGGGAAATCATTCTTGTATCTCGTGCGATGAAGGAACATAGTCCGTTGGCTGTAGACGATTTTGTTCATCTCCCTTCTATTTACTCATTTTACTTCCTTAATGGTATTCTTATTAGGAAAATATGCCTATATTTGTGGCGTATCTTCTGAATGAAGATATGTTTTATTGATTTGGAGATAACGTTTTTATTATCTGTGATGAGAAATCTGGCACATTTAGCACTAGCAGGTAATAGGCGGTCAGTCTCCACGTCCACATTGTATATATATTTGTTATATATCTCAATGGGCGTGGAGCTATTGCTTATTATTCTAGTGCGGGCTTGCCAGAGCCTCTCATGAGATAGTATAGTAATAGTTTCTGCGCCTTCTTTTTGGAGATACGCAAATACACAAACAAATAAAAAATAGTAGTGATGAATGATTCTACTTGTCCCCGTCCCTGCCTGATGAAGCTTGATTTACAAAGCTCCACCAATAAACTTGCCTTTTTGAAAGACAACTGGCCCAGCTTTGGACAGATTGAGAGTATCGACCGATTATCGGAAACAGAATTACGATGTACCCTTTGCCTGCTGGATGTGGTGCTGGCTGCTTTGGCTAAAGATGAATGCTTCTGTCCGAATCGGGAAATCATTCGTTTGGTATTGACACGTACCTATGTGCAGAATAGGTGTGAGCTATGCGAGACAGAAGAAATACGTTCGAAGTTGGTGAAGGGCTTTTGTACAAGGGAGAAGAAGAACGGATTGAGCAGGAAGAACAATATCCGGAGAAGAGGGATTTCTGTTTTTTATGGTGCCATATTGCGTATGCTATCTCTATTCTCCTCCTTCAGGAAGGAGGAGAATAGAGATACTACCGACTTTTAGTCAGCCTCATCGGAAGCTCCGATGAATAAGGAGTTTGACGACCAATGGTGAAAGATGACAGATGAAAGCTCGTTTTTTCGCCAGGAAGTGATTGTGTTTATTCTACTACTATTTGTTTATCTTTATACTGGAAGTGTGCGATGCCTAAATCATTCAGTACATTCAGTAGAGTCTTTATCGGAACATTCCGGCTGAAACGGAAATGGACTCGTTTGTGTAAAAGGTCTGCAGAATGGCAGATGACGCTGATATTATACCAGGTCCCTATATTTTGCAGTACGGTTATCATTTCGGTGTTGTCATAATAAAACTCATCTTTGGTCCATCCTTCTTTTTCTGTCCGTGTGGCTTTCGCCAGACGAATGTCGCCGCTTGTGGTCAGTGTGGCACATTGTCCGGGTACTATTTCTTTCTCAATGGGAGAGGCTGCTTTGCCGACCTTTACTCGTCCTTGATACAGGGTGACGGCGGGGGCATTGCCGGGATAGGCATTTACGTCGAATACGGTGCCCAGCACTTGTGTCTGCATTTTATCGGCAGAGACGATGAAGGGGCGGTGGGCGTCTTTGGTTACTTCGAAGCGTGCTTCTCCGGTGAGGTTTACGGTGCGGCTTCCCTGAGAGGAAAACTCTTTGGGGTATTCCAGACGGCTGTTTGCACTTAAAAGGACGTGACTTCCGTCCTCCAATGTGAGGCGGGTGGTTGTGACGGGCGGGTAGATACGATGATTCTGCCGTTCTCTTCGATAGTGGTAATTTGTTCCGGTGCATGGAGGGCGGTGAAGATTTCGATGTTCTGCAGGATGCCGTCCTTGTCTGTGATGTGCCAAGGGGACCAAAGTAACAATAACAGGGCAATGGCTGCTGCCACACCACCGGATAGACAGATGCGGAGATAAAGTTTGCGTTTCTGCTGTGCCTGCCGTTGCAGGAATGTGCTCCATTCTTCCCGGACTTCGTCCGGCAGAGGCAGATCACCCAACGCTTCACCAAAGGCATTTTGCAGACGGCGTATTTCTGCGTTTTCAGAGAATGGGGTTTGGTTGTCCGTTGCCAGTCCACAACTGTTGCTGTCTGCCGGTTCGCAACTGTTGCTGTCTGTCGGTTCAGAACTATCGCTGTCTGCCAGCCTGCAACTGTCGTTGTCTGCTGTCAGTCCGTAGCCGGAACCTTCTTCTTTGCTGGTACGTTTTTCTTTTTCTTCCATAGCGTGTCCTCCTTCTTTATTCTTTCATGGCTTCGCGTAGTGTACGCAATGCTTTGGATATATGTTTTTTTACCGTGTCGGGACTGATGCCGAGTTGTTGGGCGACTTCCCGATAGGTGAGATGTTCGTAATAGCATAGCCGCAGGATGGTGCAAGTCGGTTCCGGCAGGCTTCGGGCTATCGTTTCCGCTTTCTGCAACAGTGCTTCGTGTTCCCGATAGTTACTTTTTACATCGGCCAGCGTCGCTTCGTAGAGTGCTTTCGCATTGTCCCGTTCCACTTGCAGATGCTTCATCCGGTTGAGGCAGGTGTTGCGGACTGCTGTATAAATCCAGCCTCCGCGGTCGGCCTCGTCCAATTGGTCGAAGTGTTTCCAGGCCTGTTCCATCACTTCGCTTACGATGTCCCGTGCTTCCTCTCCGTCGCCCATCAGTTGTGAGGCATAACGGACCATTCGCGGGTACATTTCCGTAAACATTTGCCCGAAGGCCTCTCGTTTTGTCTGGTTTTTATGGAACAGGAACATTCTTTATCTGGATTCTGAAGCTGCAAAAATAGTACTTTTCCCCGAGTTCGACTAAAAAATCAGTAGTAACTTTAATGTGTTCACCTACCACCTCCCCCTACGGGTACTCCTCCTTCCCGAAGGAGGAGATTGGGAATACTATTGACTTTTTAGTCAGCCTCTCTTGTGATGGAACCGACTTGTTGGTCATCTTTGTGAAACCGGGAATTACAAACGTGACTTTTCGCTTGCTCCGGCTCCGGTTCCTTTATATTTGCTCTTCGTGGCGTTGAACTGATAGCTCAGCCGGATGCCGAAACGCTGCTGATCGGTATAATCACGGTTGGAACTGAAGGTACGGTCGCCATAGATGGTGAAGTATCTGTAGCCGGTGTGAAAGATGTCTTTCGCGGTTACCGATACTTTCAGCGCCTGGTCTTTCAGGAATGATTTGGTCAGTTGGGCATCTACTCTTCCTTCGGTTTTCCAGATGGCGTAACTTTGTTTGGCGCCGGGCGCCAGTTCTCCTTTGATGTTGAAGAACCAACCTTTAGGGAAACTGAAGTTGTTATCAAAAATGAAATAGATCGCGGTTCATTCCAGTTTTGGGTAATGCCTATGGAGGTTGCGTGAGAGTTGAACCAGTCAATACCGGTGGTGAACTGGGCTGCCATATGCCGATCTTTGGCGAAAGGACGATGCTGCCTCCGTATCGGTTGGAATGCGGAATGCTTGCTCTGCCGAACAGCAATACACCGGATGGTTGATGTCGTCATACGGTCGGGTGTAGCTGGTGTACATATTCCAGCAATGGTCGTAGTTGAGGCTGAAGTTGATCCATTTCCATCCGGCATCAAAGAAAGTCGCACGATGTATCTGAGGAACGAGAAACGGGTCTCCGCTCTGGTAGGAGTACTTGTTCTGATAGGTGACGGCGCTGGTGAGCATGTCATAACTGGGACTGTATTTCAGCGTCCGGTGAGAAAGGGCGAAGAACCAGTTGCCGGAGGTGTATCTGATGCTGACTACCGGTATCCAGTCGCGATAGGTGGGGCTTTGGTCGTCTTGGTGAATCCCTTTCTCGTAGTAATCTGTTTGTTGAAATTCATAGCGCAGTCCGGCAAGGATGTTGAACTTTCCCAATGGCAGGCTGTAGTCGATGAAGCCGGAGAGCATCGTTTGTTTGATGCGGTCGTCGGCATCGGCGGAGAAGCCGCTTTGGAGAAATACGTCGTGGCGGTTGGTGAATGTCTCTTCTGTGCCGAAACTGAGTTTGCCTTTCCAGAGTGGGGCGGTGAGCAGGAGTTTGGCGGCATAGAGGTGGTTGCGTACGCGGTTGCTCGAAGTGGCGTCTTCGATTCCGTTGTTTTCGGCATATTGACGGATGCGGTCCCGGCCGTACAGGTAGTCGGTGTTGAAGTCGATGTTCCATTTGCCGAACGTGCCGTTGTAGTATCCGTTGGCTGCCTGCCACCAGCCGGTATGGGCATCTGTTTGGCGGAGAGCGTGCAGGTGGTCTACTTCTTTGCCGTCTTGCAGGATAAGGGTGGTCCCTTCATTGGTAGTATGTGCATTGCCTATGTTCGTGCCGGGCATATAGCGCATACCGAATGACTGGTCTTCGTCGATTTCGTAATTGAATCCCAGTTCGCCGTTGAAGGTGCGGTAGGTTTGTTTGCTTTTGTTTTCTGTCGATTGGTTCCAGTCGGACGAAGCATATATGTCCTGGCTGGAGATGTTGGTTGTGTGATTGTTGATTTCCGCAAAGTCTCCTTTTACGAAGATGTCCAGTCCGCCGGTGCGGTAGTTCAGGGATATGCCTTCGTTGCCGATCGGTTCGTGTCCTTGCGAGTAGTCGGTGTAGAAACTGCCGCTCATTCCCTGTCCGCGTTTGCGGATGGTGTGCAGACGGATGACGGCGCCTACCGAAGAGCCATATTGTACGCCCGGTGTAGTGATGATTTCAGCCGATAGTATTTCGTTTGCTTGCAGACGGTCCAGTTCGGTTTTGTCTCTGACTTTGCGGCCGTTGATATAGATTTCGGGGGTTCCTCTGCCCAGTACGGTAAATTCTCCGTCTGAGCCGGTGACAAAAGGGAGGTGGGAGATCATTTCTTTGGCCGATCCCATCAGTGAAAGGGGTGTTCCGGCTATGTTGGCTGTCAGTGTTCCGTCTTTCCGTTCTATCAGCGGGCGGGAGGCGGTGACGACGACTTCTTTCAGTAACTCTGTGTCGGGTTGCAGGCGGATGGTGTTTTGTTGCCGGCAGGGGATGATTTGCGGGCGATATCCTATGTAGGTCGCTTTCAGCAGACAGTCTTCTCCCGCTATCGGGGGAAGATGGAAGGAACCGTCTTCTTCGGTCACGCTTCCGGCAAGGAAACTGGAATCGGCGGCAAGGGCGAGGATGTTGACAAAAGGCAGGGGCGTTCCTTTTTCGTCATATACTTTGCCTTCTACGGCGATGGCTTTGTCCGATTTCTTCCGCTGTACGACGAAATACTCTTCCCGTTCGATGCAAAGGAAGGGTTTGCCGGTCAGTACAAGGTCGATGGCTTCGCGTTCCGTCTTTTCGCGGATGCTGACGGTCACCCGATAACTTTCTGTTCCGTTGTAGGTGAAGAGGATGTTTTTTCCTCCTGCCTTTTCCAACTGCTTCAGTGCTTCGGGCAGGCTTTCGTTCTTTAGCTCTAGTGAGAATTTCTTGATGGCGGTCTGCGCCTGCAAAGGAGAGAGGGCAAAAAATAAACCGTATCCCATCAGTAACCAGCTGATTGCTGTCCAAGTAAAACCAAACTGTCGTATCATACTTCTGTTTTAATGATTTTACTTATACTACAACCAAGGTGTCTGATCGGGTACGGTTGATCCGTTTTATTTTTCGATGTTTATTTCAATTTCTTCTGATACTCGCCCGAACGGAGGATTTCCAATGCTTTCTGCACGCTTTCGTTCGTCGTATTCATGACGCGGAAATACTCGTTCATATCCCAGAGGTCGCGGGCTATCAGTGCTTTGAGCTGTGTCTTGATCAGCGGAAGTGCCTTCTGATACTGCTCTTCGTTAAACTTCACCCCTTCTTTCTCGCCCATTTCGCGGAGGGTGGCGAGCATATCGTCGTCGATAACAAACTTTTCGTTGAAGCTTTCGAACTTCTTATATTTATCGGCCAGTTCCTTGCGGTGGTCTTCGATGAATTTCATCGTGAATTTGATGATGACTCCTTTGCCGACCAGCTTCCGGTGATAGTCCGTGTAGAGTGTCGTATCAATCGGAACGAAGTAGTCCGGCATGATGCCGCCTCCGCCGTAGACGGTACGTTTCAGCTTCTTGGTCTGCACTTTCAGAGAGTCGGGGAAGTGGATGCTGTCGGCATTCATCAGTTCTCCGTGGTTGAAGCGGTCTATCAGGTCTTTATTGTAATCGGTCGAGCTGTCATAAGGCTTTTGGATGCAACGACCGGCAGGTGGATAGTAACGTGCAATGGTCG
>ERZ860009.344-NODE-344-length-22367-cov-1.953702_pt1 | contig 22367 bp, 28 predicted proteins | sample MGYA00510114_ERZ860009 | MGnify/ENA primary metagenome ERZ860009 (study PRJEB30046, sample SAMN00715177) | human gut metagenome | study: EMG produced TPA metagenomics assembly of the A metagenome-wide association study of gut microbiota in type 2... | reverse complement strand
ATCTGAAGCGCCCAAAATAAAACCTCGGCATTGGGACCGAGGCTTTGTTTTATTCGGGTTTCGAACGCTTCACACTTCGAATCTTTCTCTTTAGATTAGGCGCCAACCTTTCAAGTGCATCAATGGTATTGAATACCGACACTTTTCCTTTTAGAGAAAGAGACCGGAATTTTTGAAGAAGCAGATCTTCTTCTAATCCGGGAATATGCCGTTCCTCTGTGATGATGTAGAGGACATCAAAGCCTATAGAAGACAAACGAGGCATACGGTAGATTCCGGGATCTGCCAATCCTTCCTCAAATCGAATATAAGCGTCGATGGGAATCCCGAGAAGCTGGGCAATTTGAATTTCACTGTAACCCAGTCGTTCTCGTTCTTCTTTGAGGCGGTTGCCAATTTCCTGTCTTTGTTTTGTGCTCGTGAGGGCCATACTAAACGTTGAATAAGAAGTTCATGATGTCGCCGTCCTGAACCACATAATCCTTACCTTCTACACGCAGTTTCCCGGCTTCCTTGGCGCCCGCTTCGCCTTTGTACTGTACGAAGTCGTCGTAGCTGATGGTCTGAGCGCGGATGAAACCTCTTTCGAAGTCAGTATGAATGACTCCGGCTGCCTGGGGGGCCAGGTCGCCTTTATGGATTGTCCATGCCCTGACTTCTTTCACGCCAGCCGTGAAGTATGTCTCCAGTCCTAGAAGTTGATAAGCGGCTCGAATGACTCGATTCAGGCCGGGTTCATGCATACCGATATCTTCCAGGAAAATTTGTTTTTCCTCATCGGGAAGATCGGAGATCTCGGCTTCAATCTTGGCGCATACTGCGACCACCGGAGCTTTTTCCTCAGCACCGACCGCTTTTACTTCTTCAAGCAGGGCGTTGTTCTCGAAACCGTCTTCTTCTACGTTGGCAACGTACATGACCGGTTTCATCGTCAGGAGACAAAGCTGCTTGATGACGGCTTTTTCGTCCTTAGATAGGTCAACGCTTCTTGCTGGTTTGCCTTCATTGAGTACGGGGCGAATCTTTTCCAAAACTGTGACGAGTTTCAACGCTTCTTTGTCACCGCCGGAGCGTGCTTGTTTAGTGTATTTATTCAGCTGCTTATCCACAGAAGCAAGGTCAGCTAAAGCAAGCTCCATGTTAATTACAGAGATATCTTCCAGCGGGTCGACATGGCCTGCGACATGGACGATATTATCGTCATTGAAACAGCGGACGATATGAGCAATAGCGTCGCATTCACGAATATTGGCCAGGAACTGGTTTCCGAGGCCTTCTCCCTTACTAGCGCCTGCTACTAAACCCGCAATATCTACGAATTCGACCGTCGCAGGGACTATTCTCTGGGGAGAAACAATTTCAGCTAACTTTGCCAGGCGAGGGTCGGGTACTTCAACGATACCGACATTCGGCTCAATAGTGCAGAAAGGATAATTCTCCGCTGCAATTCCCGCTTTTGTTAACGCGTTAAATAATGTGGACTTTCCAACGTTAGGTAAGCCCACGATTCCGCATTTCAAACCCATCTTTATTCCTTTACAGTTTTGAGCCAGGCATCAAGTTCTGACTCATTAATGACTTTAACGCCGTTTTTAATCAGCAAATCGGAAGTAATTCCGTTTCCGTTAATTAAGCAACCGGAAAATGTTCCGTCGTAGATTTTTCCAAATCCGCAAGACGGACTTTTAGACTTTAAAACAGCTAGTTGGATGCCGTAATTCTTGCAGATATTCAGAGCCCCGTGGGCTCCTTTTAGGAAAAAAGTTGAAAGAACTTGTCCGCTTTGCGTTAGGACCTGGTGATTTTTAGAAATTTCAGCCGGTCGGCGGGGACAAGGAAGGCCGCCTAGAATTTCAGGACAGACACCAACAATATTAAATTTTTGCTCGAGGACTACAAGACACTCTTTCGGCAAAGGCTTTGAAGTTTTGTCGAAACGCACCCTGCAGCCCAGAAGGCAGCTACTTACGAGAATCGGTTTTTTCATTAAGAGCTGACATGGCGCGAGAAAAATCTCCATCAACAATTTCATCTATACAGGCTAGAGCCTTTTCAATTGCTGACGAGATAAGTTCTAGATCCTCTTTCGGCGGTCGAGATAAAACATAATCGGCAACTGGGATTTGGAGCTGTCTGTCTCTAGGGTGTCCGATACCTATTCTCAGACGGGCAAAATCGGAGCTGCCGAGGCAAGATACGATACTTTTCAGACCGTTGTGCCCGGCAGAGCCCCCGCTGATCTTTAATCTTACAGTTCCCGGAAGAAGGTCAAGCTCGTCGTGGGCAACGAGAATTTCAGAGGGACTTATTTTGTAAAAAGTGCTGACAGCCGCAACAGACTTCCCGGATAAATTCATCAGAGTAGAGGGTTTGAGAAGAATAACTTCCGCTCCTCCTATCCTTGCTTTTGCAACCTCACCAAAAAATTTCCGATCCGTCTGGAATCGTGCAGCGTATTTATCAGCGACTTCGTCAACGAAATGAAATCCTGCATTATGTCTGGTGCCTCTGTAGGCATCACCGATATTTCCAAGTCCGACAATCAGACGGATGCTCTTATTGCTCATTTGTATGCTTTCTTGTTTCCTTTGCCTTTACGTGAAGGTTTCTCGTAATCTTTTCCTTCTTTTTTACTCGGATAGGATTTCGGAGAGCCTTCCCGGTCGTATCTTACTACGCACTGACGTCCCTTTATGAAAGCATCTCTCAGAGCGTAAATGACATCCTGTGCGACATTCTCATCAACTTCAACGAGAGAGAATCTGTCTGCGATATCAATAGAACCGATTAACTTTGAAGGTATCCCTGCTTCGTTAGCAATGGCGCCGACAAGATCTTGAGGACGGACTCCGGCTTCACGACCGGCTCCGATGAAGAGACGTACCATGCCTTGTGACAGTTCACGAGGGCCTCTCTCTTTACGCGGTGTACGCTCTCCTCTTTCACCTTTATCGCGGCGTTCTTCTCGAGGCGTTTCTTCCAGGAAAGATCATCAGGAAGTTCGATCTCGGAAACATCCTTCCAATTTGCTTCATTCGCGAACTTCACGGCGGCTGCCGCAACGTCAAGAATATCGAACTCATCTGCAAGGTTCTCAACAACGGAGCGATACTTACCCAAGTCAGACTCATTAACCAGAATCTCGTGAATAGAGCTCCTAGTCAGGTCCAGCCTCTTTGCGTGTACATCCGTAGCCGTAGGAACAGAAAGCAAGGTGATCTTTCTCTTTGTCAATCGCTCTATGTTCTTAAGCAAGCGGCTTTCACGAGGTTCCAAAATCGTAATCGCAGTGCCTTCTCGGCCTGCTCGTCCGGTTCTTCCTATGCGGTGGACGTATGTTTCCGCAGAAGAAGGGATACCGAAATTGATGACATGAGTCAGGTGATCAATATCAATTCCTCGTGCAGCGACGTCTGTCGCGACAATGACATCTACCTGTTCGGCTCTTGCGCGTTTCATCACTCGGTCGCGCTGGGCTTGGTCTAAGCCGCCGTGAAGGGGCTCGACACTGTAGCCTCTTCCGCGGAGGGATTCCGCAAGTTCATCAACCTCGTTTCGCGTACGTGCGAGACAATGGCAAGTCGAGGACTTTCAATGTCCAAAATTCGTCCCAATGCTGCAGTTTTGTGATTACGTCCGACGATGTAAGCGGACTGCTTAACTTTCGGTTGTTCTCCTTCCGGAACTTTTTCTTTCGGAATGAGGATGTGGAAGGCATCATGCAAATGATTTTCAGCAATCTTTGCAATTTTCGGCGGTAATGTCGCCGAGAAGAGTGCGGTCTGGCGTTTTTCCGGAAGGGCTGCAAAAATCGCTTCCAAATCTTCGGCAAAGCCCATGTCCAGCATCTCATCGGCTTCATCCAGCACGACCGCTTTAATTTCAGTCAGGTTAAGCGTTCCTCTGCGGATATGGTCAAGAGCTCGACCCGGAGTTGCTACAACGATCTGAACACCTCTGGAAAGGGCTTTGATTTGGCGGGAGTAACTTGTCCGCCGTACACTGGCAAAACATAAACGCCTGAACTTCTGGCAAAGCTGTTAATGGCTTCCGAAACTTGAATACAAAGTTCTCGGGTAGGTGTGAGAATTAACACCTGAGGTTTTCCAGGTTCGGTATCCAAACAATAGCGTTGAATCAGCGGAAGTGAAAAGGCGGCCGTTTTCCCGGTTCCGGTGGCAGCCTGACCCAGAACATCTCTCCCTTCTAAAAGAACCGGGATAGCTTTCGTCTGAATGGGCGTCGGTTCTTCAAAACCTAAAGAAGAAAGAGAATTAACAAGCTTTTCTGAGAGCCCTAACTCTAAAAAGGGATTGGCGGACAATTATTTACTCCGAACTTGCGCATTACTAAGTGATGGCACATTATGGATAAAAAAATACGCCGCAGACCTCTGCGGCGTACATTTTGAGCAACTTAAAGCTTAATAAATTAAGCCTTTTCTGCGCCTTCCTCTGCGGATTTTTCAGCAGTGGCAGGAACGGCATCAGCCGGAACGGCAGGAGCTTCGTCAGCGGTGCTTTCTTCAGCAACGACGACGGCAGAAGCAACTGTCGGATCTTCCTCAGGCTTCAGAACAGCGGTGACGCCTTCCGGAAGAACGAGGTCAGAAACGTGAACAGGTTTATCGACAGTAAGGCCGGAGAGGTCGACTGTGATGAATTCAGGCAGCTGATCCGGCAAGCAGGAAACCAGAAGTTCTGTAAGAGCGTGGTTAACGTTGGTCTTATCAACTGTAACAGCCGGAGATTTTTCTTCACCGACGAAATGCAGAGGCACATTCATGCGGATCTGTTCATCGGCGGAAATACGCTGGAAATCGATGTGCAGAACCTGCGGTTTGTACGGATGCATTTGGAAAGAACGAAGCAGGACACGTTCGGACTTGCCGTCAAGAACCATCTCAAGGATGGAAGCATGGAATTTTTCCTTGCGGAGAGCATGGAAAATTTCGTTGTGATCAAGTTCGATAGGGGTAGCAGCAACCTTACCACCGTAGACGATGCCAGGAAGCTTTTCCGCACGGCGAAGGCGGCGGCTCGCACCCGTACCTTGCGCTTTACGTGTGACAGCAGTGAATTTCATTTAAATAAACTCCAAAAATAAAACTGTCAGCCGCGACCAGCCGACAGTGGGGTACCTATTCGGCAAACAAACTGCTTACCGAGGACTCGCAAGCAATGCGAGAAATTGTTTCGCCCAGAAGAGAAGAGCAGGACAGCTGTCTGATCTTCGGGCAGTCAAGTGCGTCTTGGCGAAGCGGGATTGTATCAGTAACAACGACCTCATCAAGCGCGGAATTTGTAATTTTTTCTACGGCGTTGCCGGAGAAAACCGGGTGTGTTGCATACGCAAGCACTCTCTTAGCGCCGCGGGCTTTAAGCGCATCTGCGGCATGACAGAGCGTTCCGGCGGTATCAACGATGTCATCGACGATTACGCAAGTGCGGCCTTCGATTTCTCCGATGATATTCATGACTTCGGAAACGTTGGCTCTGGGACGGCGCTTGTCGATAATTGCAAGATCGCATTCCATGCGCTTTGCAACGGCGCGAGCACGAACCACACCGCCAACGTCAGGAGATACGACAACCAGATCAGAATAGTTATGTTTCCACAAATCACCTAAAAGGATCGGGCTGGCATAAATATTGTCTACCGGAACGTCAAAGAAACCTTGGATTTGGTCTGCATGAAGGTCCATCGTCAGAACGCGGTCGATGCCGGCTGCCTGAAGCATATTGGCAACAACCTTCGCACTGATGGCCACACGAGTGGAACGAGGGCGTCTGTCCTGACGTGCATAGCCATAGTAAGGAATAACTGCAGTAATACGAGCAGCGGATGCTCTGCGCAGCGCGTCAACCATAATGACCAATTCCATCAAATTATCATTTGTGGGCTGGCAGGTTGGCTGGATGATGAAAACATCGCGGCCGCGAACGTTCTCATTTAATTCGACCTGAACTTCCCCGTCAGAGAAGCGGCTGACCGTGGCACGGCCAAGAGGAATATTGAGGTGTTGAACTACAGCTTGTGCTAATTTCGGGTTAGCGTTGCCTGAGAAGACCATCAGGCTGTCTGGAACCATTTGGACCATGATTGTGCTCGATCAACTGAGTGAAAAAACGCAAAAATAAAAGACGAGAAGCTCGTCCGAAAAATGGCAGGGGAGGAAGGAGTCGAACCTTCGCATGCCGGGATCAAAACCCGGTGCCTTAACCACTTGGCTACTCCCCTACGTACAGCAGACTTAAATCAAACCCAGTCATAAAGCGGGTGAAATTTAAGACTCCTGAATGCCCATTGTCTCCAACCTATGGGTAGATTAGAAATCAAACGCACTTCTGCGCCCGATTTTACCGCGTAAAACACTGCTGAACCTGAGCCGGTCATTCGGGCTTTTCCTAACTGCTTCAAACAGTTAATCGCCTCTCTCACTGAGGGACAGATCTCTGCTGCCACAGGTTCGAGGTCGTTATGCCCGAAATCTGGCGGCGGGCGAAGCAAAGCCGCGCTAGAGGAATTCGTAATTCTGATGGAATCCGTGTCCCTTGTCAAATTAGGACTTTTGAACACCTCCGCCGTGGGCACACTTGTACCGGGGAAGACTACGGCACCCTCGAAATCGTCAATAACGACGGGGGCCAGCACTTCTCCGACACCTTGGGCAAAGGCGGTTTCGCCGAAGATAAAAAAAGGAACGTCGGCTCCAAGCGGTACTGCCAGGTTTAAAAGTTCGTTACGTTTTTTATGAATATTCCACAGTCTATTGAGCGCAATCAGGCATGTAGCTGCGTCTGAGGAACCGCCGCCCATGCCGGCTCCGTCAGGGATGTGCTTACGAACGGTGATGCGCACGCCTTGATCAGGAGCGAACTGCTGCATGAGCTTTGCTGCTCGGTAACAGAGGTCCTTTTCCAAAGCCCAGCGGATATCGCCTTCCCGAATGATTTGAGGTTCATCAAGAACTTCAAAGTCGAGATAGTCGCACAAGTCGATCATGCTGAAGACGGATTCAAGCAAGTGCATCCCATCCGGTTTTCTGCCGACGACGTGCAAAAACAGATTAAGTTTTGCCGGGGCCGGCAGATTCAAGCAGCATTTCACGGTTCTCTCCTCGGGAGGATTGTCAGCGTCACTTGAGAATCAGTCGAGGGCACATAGCCTTCGGCTCGAATGCGAAGAGCACCACCCTTATCTTCGGAACTTACTTTCCAGTCGTAGGAATTGAAGTCATCGGCATTTCTTTCGTTTTTAAGCCAAGCAAGAATGCGATCGACACTTAAAGGTATTCCGATGACCTGATAAACCAGAGCTGAGGAGTTTCGCGCTTTGATGGTCTCATTGTCCGAGTTGATCAATGTGCATTCATTCTGAGTTTCTTCGATAGAGGCGATTTTGGTTCCGAAGGGTCCGTTTATGTTCAGAATTTTCTTCTCAGGCAGAACGATCAATCGAAAAGATCCGCTGTGCCTGTCTACCGAAGTTCCGGATTTAGAGGCAACCGAGAACCGCCCTGTCCACAATTCTGCGTTTTGAGGAGTGAGGGCGGTACAGGAGCACAGTAAGAATAGGCAGAGAAATGCTAAGCAATTAATTTTGCGCATTTGGTATCTTTAGGCGTTTTTTCAATGTGGTGAGCTCTGCTGCATCGGGCCAAAGCTTCTCGGCCTCTTTCAGAACTTCAGCAGCTTTGCGTTTATTGCCCTGGACCCAATAAACCTCGGCAAGGTGCAAATAAATATCAAGCTCTTTTTGCAGTTTCAGCGCATCGTTCAAATATTCAATTGCTTTAGTGTATTTTTTCTGCTTAAAGGCCAACCAGCCTTTAGAGTCCAGAATGTACGGATTTCTTGGATCGAGCTGATAGGCCTGATTGATATAACGCTCTGCTTCCTTGATGCGTTTTGTCTGCTCCAAGAGTGTGTAACCAAGCGAGTTATAAGCATTGGCAAAGCCCGGATCGATTTCTATTGCTTTCTTTAAATGGAATTCTGCCGTTTTAATATCGTCCAGCCGTTCAGCAAGCATAGCGGCTTCGTAATGAAGCGCCTTGGAGTAGGGCATAGAGATCAGCGAAGCATTCAGTGCATCAAAAGCAGCCTTCTCTCCTTTAGTTTCCAGAAGGATTCGAGCTTTAAACAAGGCGGCCTCTTCCACGATAGCGGGTTCCTGATCTTCTTTTATCGTCTCGAGCGCCTTCAGGGCGTCATCCCATTTGGATTCGCGAGAATAAATATTTGCCGTCTGGAGGGCCGCGGCAGCGGTTAATTTTCCCTTGACTTTAGATGCGTAATCCAGAGCTTTCGGAAGCTCTTTTTCATCCGCGGCAATATCGCTCAGCAGCAGATAAGCGCGGGAGAGATTTTCGTCGTCCGGGTTATTTTTCAGACGTTCAACAACGGACTCAAGAATGGCTTTTGCTTTCTTAGCGTCGGAAATTTGAACATAACTGATCGCGAGAGCAATCAAATAACGATCATCATTTCTATATTCTTTTTCTAAAGAATCCAAAGCTGCGAAATTCTTTGTCTGGAAGAGCAGCTGAGAGTAAGCATCACGGATGCGTACAGCCTTCGGATTTTTCTTGAGATAACGAGCCAGGATTTGCTCTGCCTCTTTTGGATTGGTCCGAAGCAGAGTACTGCCGTAGGTTAAGACCGTATCTTCATTCTCAACGATTTTGAATGCGTTCTTAGCGTACTTTTCAGCGGCCGCCACGTTCCCGTTTAAGGCCTCCAGTCGGGCTAATCCGAGTTGGGTTTGATAGAACTTGGAATATTTTCCCGTAACCGTTCGGAAAAAAGACAAAGCCTTTGCTTTGTCCTTCATCAAAGCCAGCTGGGTCTGGAGCTTAATAATTTCGGCCCCTTTGTCTTTAGATTTGGCCAGAAGGCTGCTGCGGTGCCGGCGACTTTATCCAGTTGATTGGAAACAATGCCGCTAGCGATAAAGGCCTCCTGAGCCTTAGGGTTATCCGGTGAGAGTTTGATCCATTCGGAGACAGCTTTTCGAAACTCTTTCGGCGCATTTGAAGCAAGCGCGATTTGCGCTGCGCGCTCGGCGATTCTCGGATCTCCGGTTTCTTCAGCTAACGTAAGGTAAGTCTGGTAAGCCGCGCCGGGCTGGCCCCTCTGAAGGGCAATCTCACTCGCAATAAGCTGAAAAAGAATGCGGCTCGTCAATTTAACTTCAGGAATTGACGGGTCAGAAGAGGCCCCCTCATTTTCTTTGACGACTGATTCTTCTGCCGTATTTTTTGCAGCGGCGGCAGCCTGAGGTGTGGCTGGAGAATGTTCTGCGGCAATCGTTCGGTCCCCGGTCAAAGGAACACCAAGCGCGATTAATAACGCCGAAACGAGAATAAATTTCAATTTGCCGGGCACACCAAACACCATTTCTTAGAAAGAAGTTACTGATTCGGGAAGTGTAGCCGAAACAAATGAAGGCTAGCTTTTCGGCGACAGCTTTGTTCCCAAAAAGCAAAGAACCCGCCTCTGTTGAAAGGCGAGTTCCGGATGGTTAATGACGAAAGATTTTAAGAGGCGGTACGTTTGGGAAGCAGAGGCTTAGTCTGACCCTCTAAGCCGACGAGCGAAAGAACCGTCATGAGTGCTAACTGAGGGCCGAGGTAAGAATCGGTCGAGTCATACCATTCAGTCAGACTGTGGTTGTGTCCTTCGGATCCGCCTCCGCCGATCGTGGTTGCAGGAATGCCTAAGCTAAGCGGAACATTTTGGTCGGTGCTGGCGCAGTCATAGGAGCGCAGCTCAATGCCGACGGCTTTCATTGCGCCGCGTGCGGCCAAAAGGACAGGACTGGAGTCGGGCTGATCTCCGGCCGGACGATGTCCGATCGGATCAATAATGACCTTAATCTTATTTTCTTCGGAAGCGTTCCAGCGCTTGTTTTCTTCTTCGCAAGCCTCGGTTAGCAGCGGAAGGACCTTATCGACAATCTTGTTTAATTCCTCATTATTGATAGAGCGGGTGTCGATTTCCATCGTGGCTTTTGCGGCGATGGAGTTAACGGTAGAGCCGCCGACGACGGTACCTACAGTGAAGGTTGTTTTCGGAGTCTCAGGAACGGTGAGATCAGCTATTTTTGCAATGGCTCGGCCTAATGCGTGCGTGGCGCTGGGGATGCCGAATGCTGCCCAGCTGTGCCCTCCGGGTCCTTCATAAGTGACGCGGAAACGTCGAGAACCGGTAGAGCCATGGAGGAGCCGAGCAACGCAGGCAGAGTCCACGGAAATAAAGCCGTCGATATGTTCTTCCTTGGAAGAGAATAAATATTTTCCTCCGCGCAGGTCGCCGTTGCCTTCTTCTCCTACGCTTCCGATAAAGAGCAGATCCCCTTCGGTCTGGATATTGAAATTCTGAAGGGTACGCAGCACCTCTAACACGACGGCCAGGCCGCGGGCGTCATCCGAGATTCCGGGCGCGTAGTACTTTGTTCCTTCCCGGCGAACTTTTACGTTCGTTCCGGCCGGGAAGACAGTGTCGAGATGGGCGCCTAAAACTAAACGCGGGCCGTTGCCTTTACCCGGACGAATGCCGATAACATTGCCTTCTCTATCAATTCGGACATTGGTCAGACCCAGCTCACGAAGTCTGTCTGCAAAGTAAGCGGCTCTGACTTCTTCATGAAAAGGCGGAGCTTCAATCTCTGTCAGGGCGATCTGGTCGGCCATGGTGAGTTGCTCTTCTTCTTTAATTTGTTTCAGGGCATCTTTAACAACGGGATTGTTTTCCAGGATTTTGAAAGTTTCATTAACATTTTCAGGAAGAGGCGGAAGAACCGGGGCTTCTTTTAGCAATGGACCGGACATGTAAGCTCCTAAGAATAAAGAAACGAGCTTTCGATAATAGCGGTAAGTGGGTGATTTAACAAGAAATATCGCGTTACAAAATCCTCCAACTATTTCTAAATGTTAATTAATTAAAGGTTTCTCAATTATTTGTACTATATGCTAGTCGGTTTCTGTCTTTTTCGGCCTTCCTCTAGGTCTCTTAGGACCGACAAAGACAGGTTTCTTTTTAGGCCTGCCTTTAGGCTTAGGTTCCCCATCCAGGGTTGCAATAGGTTCGGATAATCCCAGCTCTTCTAGGATTTGCATTCCGTCTTTGAAGGGATGCACCCAATAAGGATCAGAAGATTGAACCGGCCCTTTAGCAGCAGTTTTTCTCCAAATGTGCTCAAGTTCATCGAGGAGTTCACCATAAGTGAACTTGTCCAATAACTTCTTCTCATCGGCCTTTTTCACCATCTTTGCAGTAATGACTGTTGCTAAGAAATTGACAAACTCCGAGCCCCAAACAGAGAAGTCACTCTGCACTCTGGAATCTACAAGCTGCTCATTAGATTTGTATTTTTTAAACATGAGTTCCAACAGCCATCGGTCCTGATAGCAAAGGTAGGCGCTCTTTGGAGATAGATCTTGGTCTGATTCAAAGACAATGAGACCGAACTTTTCTTTCTTTCCCAGATAATTTTCATTATTAAAGTCGTTATGTCTGAGCCTGTGATTCAAGTAGTCTTTCTGCTCGGAGCTCTCTAAACCGGTGTCTTTAAATGAGTAAAAGAATCTTCCGGAAACGCTTTTGCGTTTGGCATAAAGAACTTGTTGTTTCGTGCCGGCCAGAACTCCGTCAAATTTGAGAAGTTCCAGCTTTTCGATATTTACAACGTTGCGTCGGACCGGAGTTAGGAAGTGGAGTCCCGGATGCTGCTTAAGTTCATCGGCCAACTTTGAAGACGGAAAGCCCTTGTCAGCAACAATGATTCCCTTTTCGATTTTATTTTCGCGAATGAATTCCCGATAAGCGCTTGCATCGATGCAATGGCCGGGAAAGACTTGAGCGCAGAGCGGCTCCATCCTTTCAATATCGTAGGCATAGATCACGCTGATATCGCGGCATCCTTTCAGACGGGACTTATAGGAGAAGCCGGAAAGATCGTTGACAATACTGCTGTCCTGTTTGAGAGTCCCGTCAATCGCGATGTGCTCAAAGCCGCTTACGTTACTGAGGCGTCGTGCAAAAAAATGTCTCCTTTTCTCGGCGTCTTTCCCAAGATTGTTGAGCAGTTTTGAGACCGTATTACCGGACAGCTGTATTCCGGGAATGAACATCGATATCCAGCTACGTTCGTAAAGAGAATTTAGTCGGCTGTTGGGAACCCGGGGTTTAAGAACTCTCAAAAGAGCGATTGTCAGTAAGGTAAGAGCAGTTTTGATTTCGAAGCTCTCGAAGAGTTCCTGCTTAAGGGTTTGGCAGACAGAATAAGCAAAGGCAGCGCTGCCAAAGGAAAGACTGTCGGGCTTATCAGTTCTCAATTCCAGCCCCTTAGGAATGAACTTCCCTTCGTAGATATAGCCAATAACCTTCCCGTAAACGGGCTGCGGATTATGGCCTTTGATGTACTTACACCCAATCCGTTCCCGAACAAAGAATCGCTTCGGTCCGACTCTGCCGGCGTCATAGACAGTAGTGTTAACCGGACGCGGAACTTTTTTGACTTCTTCAGGAACAGCCATTTTTTGCCTTTAAATCATTTTAATATAGTCTTATATTATACTAAAATTAAACTATATAATCAAGCAATTAATCAAAAATAATGGCAATTTTTCGTTAGAAAAATTGCCATAACTATTGGATTTTTAGGATTTTCTGAAAGCAGGATCAGTCTTTGAAATTTATTCTATAGTTCGTCGAATTGTGATTCTTTTATTTTACTAATTTTCAAGTCCCCCACTCCGCATCTTTTTCAGCCATCCTCTCAAAAAAGCATCAACCGTTATTCGCTTCTCAAAATGTAGCCGTGTTCATCAGATAGGGCCTTTCCCATCGCTAAAATATCCTCGACATGCGCTTTAAAGCGCCTCTTTTTATTTCGGGAAAAACAATGGAATTACAGAATCAACTTAAGCAGATGGCTGCCAAAGCTGCCCTCGAATATGTTGTCGAAGGAGAATATCTTGGCGTAGGCACCGGAACAACAGTAGGATTTTTCATCACTGAATTGGCTACTTCCGGTAAAAAAGTAAAAGGCTGCGTTTCCAGCTCAGAGGCCACGACCCGACAGCTTCTCGCCTATGGTATCCCTGTCTGCGATTTGAATGACATCGTTGATTACCTTCCTGTTTACATTGACGGATGCGATGAAATTGACGGCAATTTCTGCATGATCAAGGGCGGCGGCGGAGCGCTGACCCGCGAGAAGATTGTCGCTCAGGCATCTGAAAAATTTGTCTGTATCGCTGACGAAAGCAAAGTTGTCAAACAACTCGGTGCATTCCCTCTGCCTCTGGAAGTCATTCCGATGGCTGTGAGCTCTGTCTCCAGAGCAATGGAAGATTTAGGCGGTCATCCTGTCGTTCGTGATTTCATCACGGACAACGGCAATAACATCATCGATGTCCATGGTCTTCAAATTAAAGAACCTCAGCTGTTAGAAAACGCCATTAATAAGATCCCGGGCGTTGTGACCTGCGGCATTTTTGGGAATAGAGGCGCTGATGTGCTTCTCGTTGCTTCCGAAGCAGGTATTAAAGTGACAAAGCCTAAGAAGAGTTTCTTCTCTTCCCGCAAGGCTAAATAACTAAAGTTTAGAGAGAAAGAGCGGCGCTTGAAGCGCCGCTCTTTCGTTTAGTCGTTCAAGAAATATTCAACTGTCGTTACGACACGAACATTCTTGATAAAAGGTGTGTTGTCATCTCTATCGGTAATAGAGAAAACGCCTTGGTTAGCTCTTCTGATCTTTCCGAGTTTTGAGCCGGAATCTTCTGCGAACTTCTTAGCTGCTTCTTTCGCATTCTTTGTCGCAATCTCGATCATCTTTGGCTTGATTTCATTCAACCCGGTAAACGAATAATTCGTCATGTAGCTGTAATCGTTCGTCAGAGCAACGCCTTGTTTCAGAAGTTCCCTCTGAGCTTCCATAAGCTTGCGGACCGTGTCTACTTTATCCGTCGCAATCGTGATGACCTGAGTGATGATGTAACGGAACGGCGGGCGGTTAGGACCATAATTATTTGCCAACGTATCGTTAACCTTCGGTGCCGCTAATGAGATTTCAGAAGGTTCAATCCCTCCTTTCTTCAAAAACTCAAAAACGGTGGCCTGCTTCTTTTCAAGGTTGTCATAAACCGTAGCCAGTCATTGCCCATCTCATTGAAGCTCAGAGGCCAAATAACATGGTTCGCTTTTACTTCTTTTTCGCAAAGACCTTTCACCGTCACGATGCGGTCTTTATTCAAGAGCGCATTTACACCGTTGCCGACTTGATTTCCGAAGAGGGCAACGCCGCCTATGAACCCGGCGGCCAGGATAATGCTGGGGATAATCTTTCCTTCCACGACCTATCCTCTCTTAATTTACAGTTTAATTTTGAAGGGCGGTGCGAATAGCAGCGCCTACGGCCATCGCCGACATCGGATTCTGCCCTGTAATCACTCTGTCATTGACAACGACGTGTGACTGGAAGTTATCCGAACACTGAAATTTTGCTCCATGTTTTACTAAAGCAGTTTCAAGTGCAAACGGCACAACCTTGTCTAAACCAATACCCTTTTCTTCTGAGTTTGTAAAGCTGTTAATCTTTTTCCCCTCCACGAGGTACTTTCCATTCGAAAGTTTCACGTTGACTAAACCTGCCGGCCCGTGGCAACGGCTGCCACCACGCCGCCGTTTTCGTAAATCTTAGACGTTATGGCGGCAGTTCTTTGTTGTCAGGAAAATCCCACATAACGCCGTGGCCGCCGGCAAAAAAGATGGCTTTATATTCATCCGGCTTCACGTCTGAGGGCTTCATCGTGAAATTGATCTTTTTCTGGGCCGATAAATCCTGTGAGAATTCTTTATTAATCGGATCGGAAGCATCAATTCCCTCTGACGGGCATTCCCCGCCTAAGGGACTGACAAAATCAATTTCGTATCCTGCGTCTTTAAGAACTTTCCAAGGGTGTGTCACTTCTGAGAGCCAGTAACCGGTCTTCCTACCTGTGTTTCCAAGTTCTCCATGACTAGTTACCACGAAAAGAATTTTTCCGGAAGTCTTGGGCTTTTCCTCAGGAACTGCCGCAGTCGCGACGGATGCACCTCCGGCGGCTGCTGCGATAGGCATACAAGTTAAGAACGACAATGCGTTCCTACGCAACATTCTCATTTTTAATCTCCTCATTCTCGAGTTATTTTGGATTGTATTTCTCGGGATAACCCTTAATTTTGCACTTCTCCCACAATGGGAAAAAATTAAAAGACAAATAATTTTCAAAATCTTTTCTATTGCAATCAGGGCGTTGGGCAATTTGAGAAGAAATATTCAAAATTTTTACATTCAATCGAGATGACAAGGATTTTTTTTTCCTATAGAATTCAATTCTCTTTTGGAGAGGTGGCCGAGTGGTTTAAGGCGCACGCCTGGAAAGCGTGTAAACCCTTTAAAGGTTTCGGGGGTTCGAATCCCCCCCTCTCCGCCATTCATTAGTTCGCATAAGTTCGTATGCGTTCAAAAATCCTCTAAAATTCAGAAAGTTGCGAAACAACTGTAACAAGCGTTGTTCGTATAAGTTCGCATGAGTTCACATGCAGCCGCAGCTAAATGGTCACTAAACTGGTCACTAAATTTTGAGTTTTTTCTTCTTAGTGACCACTTTGAATTTGGAGTTTTTGGATGCAAGTTTCAACGGTCTTAGAAATCAAAAATCTAACGGCGGAAGGATATTATTCAATTACCGGAAGTCGAGGCCTTCAATTGCGTGTCACCAAATACGGCAAAGAGTTTTATTTCCGCTATTCATGGAAAGGGAAAAGACATCTCTTCAAGATAGGCACATCCGACTCGGTTACTCTTTCGGATGCTAGAAAAAAAGCTATCGAGCTCTCTGAACTGCTCCGTAAAGGAACAAACCCAAAAGAACAAAAGACCGCTGGAAAGGAAGAATGCACCGTAGAAGTTAAACGTAAGACATTTAAAGAATGTGCACTTGATTGGATTAAAGAAAGAGCTACCAATAATTTCTGGAAAAACAATGTCAAAGGAGAAGCTAATACATTAAGCAGATTATCGAACCATGTTTTCCCAAAAATCGGTGAAAAGGCAATCGAGAGTATCGAACCGGAAGATATTAAGGATCTTTTGCTCCCTGTTTGGAACAGGAGTCCCTCTACATCTTCAAAAATTCTCGCTGACGTTAGAGCCATTTTACGATGGGCGATAGCTCTTCGAATCAGAAAAAACCGCGAGAACCCGGCTGATCTTTCCGGAGCTCTTGGGGTCTTAATGGAGCCATACAATAAAAACAGAAAGGAAGAGGAAAATTATTCCGGGTTAGATTTTCACGAAATTCCTGAGTTTGTAAAAGACGTTAGTACTCTGAGAAGCAGAACCGCCCAGATGCTTCTATTTTCGATTTATCTAGCTGCCAGATCTAAGCCCGTTAGAAATGCCAAGTGGTCGGATATTGATATTGAGAAAAAAATCTGGAATGTGCCGCCGGAGGATGACAAGGTTAAAGGCTCAAAACGTTCCCGGACTATCTTCTTAAACGAAGCAGCCGTTACGCTACTCAAGAACGTAGTTCGGTTCAGTGAAAGTCCATATGTTTTTTGTAATTCCTACGGAAGGCCCTATTCCGATATGGCTATGAATCAACTCATTCGGAAAGCCCACGCAAGAAAGAAACTTCTGGACGGAATCGGCTGGATCGACAAGGAAAAATCAAAAAGAATTGGAAAGGAATGTATCGCTACTCAGCACGCAACAGCTCGCAGCTGTTTTGAAACTTGGGCAAAGGATGACGTGCTCGGGAATAACAAACGATTCGATAAAGAGGCCATAAATCTCAACATGTTGCACGAACGTAATGATCCTTATAAGGGAGCTTACGACAGAAGCAAAATGGAGCTGGAACGCAGGAATATGATGGAGGAATGGGGAAAGTTTTGTACCCAGCTCCTATAGCAGTGAAAAGCAAATACACAATTCTTTAGAATGGTAACGGGGCGGTCTTTTCTTAGGACCATTGACTAAAAAATGAAATCTTCCTTTTCGCATGACTAAAACAGTTACCAAAAATAAAGTTCGATCTGTAGAACCGCTTATTGCCGATCTGGCTAACGGGTGGATGAAATCTTATAACTTAGACTACAAACTTGAACAAGAACCTTTAAACACTGAAATCGACAAGGCGCTTGACGAATATTTATCCAAAAGCGGTGGAAAAGGAGGCAATAGACCTGACGCAAAACTGCTGCTACAAGATAAAAACCTCAACTATTGGCCCGTGCTTATCGAATACAAAGGCTATAAGGGTAAGCTTGAAAAACTCGACTCTTGCGGGAACATTGACAACTTAACAGCTCGGAATGAACCAAACTATTCAAATATCAAATCTTTTGCGGCAAACGGTGCTGTCCACTATGCAAACGCTCTGCTCCACCATACGAGCTACACCGATATCATTGCTATTGGGATGACGGGGTTCAAAGACGAGTTGGGCAAACTAAAACACTCAATTGCGGTTTATTACGTCTCTAAAAATAATTTGGGTGTAGGACAAAAAGTCGGGGAGTACACAGATCTATCATTCTTACCCCCCCCGAATTTGACAAGCTTATTGAGAAAGTTAAAACCTTAAATATCAGCGCTGAACAACTAGAGCAATTAAGAGAGCGAAAAGAACAAGAAATTAAAGCCAGCTTAGTAAAGTTAAACAACGACATTTATCAGAACGAAAAAAACTTGTCTGAAAATGACCGGGTTTATCTCGTTGCCTCCTCCATCATTGCCACTCTTGGAGTTCCCGGAAAAGTAAAGCCTTTAGAAAAAGAAGATCTGAAATCCTCGCCGGAACCCGGTAATACAGACGGCGAAATTATTCTTAGAAAAATTAAGGCATTTTTAACAGAAAAGGCGCTGCCGGATGCGAAAAGAGACCTCATCGTTAGAACCCTTCAAAACACTTTAACCAGTGATAACTTGAATAAAATCACTGCCGGTGAGACTCAGCTTAAAAGAGTCTTTAATAAAATTGTTGACGACCTTGGCCGTTATTACAAAATAGGCTTGACTACCGACTTTACCGGCAAACTCTTTAATGAAATGTACGGTTGGCTGGGTTTTTCACAAGATAAATTAAATGATGTCGTTTTAACACCTTCTTACGTTGCAAAACTTTTGGCTAAGTTAGCCAGAGTAGACATGAATTCCTACGTTTGGGACTTTGCCACTGGGTCCGCCGGATTATTGGTTGCAGCTATGAACGAGATGTTGATAGATGCAAAAAACAAAATTAATTCCCCAGAAGAACTGGCTCGAAAGGAAGCAACTATTAGGGCCGAACAACTTCTCGGTTTAGAGGTGCTCCCAAGTATTTATATGTTAGCTATTCTCAACATGATTCTTATGGGGGACGGCAGCTCCAACATTCTTAATAAGGATTCATTGCACGATTTCGACGGAAAATATGGCTTCTGTAAAGTAACTGAAAAATTTCCTGCCAGTGCCTTTGTACTCAATCCTCCCTATTCCGCAGCCGGAAACGGAATGATTTTCGTAGAAAAGGCTTTGGGAATGATGGAAAAAGGGTACGCTGCCATTATTATTCAAGGATCGTCCGGCAACGGTAAGGCAGTTGACTACAACCGCAGAATCTTAAAAAAACATACTCTATTGGCTAGCATCAAGATGCCAATTGACTTGTTTATCGGAAAATCAAACGTGCAAACCTACGTCTATGTTTTCCGCGTCAATGAGCCTCATCAAGCTGATGACACTGTTAAATTCATTGATTTTTCTAACGACGGATACACTCGGACAAACCGTAAAAAAGCCAGCGTCAATCTTAAAGACACCGGCCACGCCAAAGAAAGGTATGAGGAAGTTGTTCAACTTGTGAGGTTTGGCAAAGACAAGTTGAACTATCTTACTGAAAAAGAATATTACGAAGGTAAGATTGATCCCAAAAACGGAGCGGACTGGAATCAAGCCGCTCCAATTGATTCTCGACCTAAGTTAGAGGATTTCAAAAAAAACGTCGCAGATTATCTCGCATGGGAAGTTTCTTCGCTCATTAGACGGCAAGCCGAAGGAGAAAACTCCTTGGGAAAATAATTACCCCACTTTCCGAAAATATTGATGAGGTAAAGTGGGGAGAAGTAAAACTTTCTGATTTATTCAGGATTGAGAAGACCAAAGGTTTTAATACAAACCTATTGTCCGAAGGTGACGAATTCGATTATGTAACGAGATCTTCCTTTAACAATGGTATTTTGCAGAGTACTGGCAAAGTTCAGGAGCAAAATCTCAATCCTTCAAAATGTTGGAGCCTAGGTTTGCTGCAAATGGATTTTTTCTACCGTGAGCGACCTTGGTATGCAGGACAATTTATTAGAAAGATCATCCCACAGTTTTCTCTAACTAAGGAATCAATCCCTTTTTTCACTACATTGCTTAACAATCAAAAAGGAAAACTGTTGTCTGTGCTTGTAAGACACATAGATGAAACTTTTCTCAACAGCAAAGTCTCAATGCCATTTTCAAAAGAAGGAAAAATTGATTTCGATTTCATAAACTCATTTATGAAACAACTTGAAATCGAACGTTTAGAAGTTTTGAAAAGTTATCTTACCGCTTCCGGGGCTCCTGATTTTTGCCTTACGAAGGAAGAGACTCTTGCAATTACAAGTTTAAAAACAAAGGAATTTAAAAACTTTAAAGTTACCGACATTTTTAATATTAAATCAACTTCTAAATGTTGGAAAAACTTCTTTCTCCTTGGGAGGAATTCCAAAGCGTTCAGTTTTGGTGGAATTACTTAACATATGGCTGGGTGATTATTACCACTCATTTCGACCTAATATGTCTTGTTTACATCTTAAAAGTGAAGTCGAAACTGCCGAAGTGTTTTCAGGGAGGGCTTCTGTCTCGCTTGTTTCCAATGGATACAGAGACATTTCTTGTGCTGTTTTCCGGCTACTTTTTGGTGTTTGTGGTCATTCCACTGTCAGTTATTGCAATTCTGAGTTTCTGAAGCTCTTCGGCTGCATCAACAATAGCTTTAATAAGCTGCTGTTGATTCTTACTGTTCTCCGCGGATACATAAATAGCAGCGAAACCGGCAGCACAAGAACCAAGCGAACAAAGAAACAACACCATGTTCCTTTGAGCTTCGTTGCCGTAAAGGATAGCTATCGGTACAAGGGACAAGGCAAGAACAAAAAACAAACCAGCAGAGATAAAATTTTTTTGGAAAATACCCTTTTTCATCTTTCTTCCCTCCGGGAATTGATTAGCGATTTGAGTTTGGCAACTAAATTCTATTCTTTTCCTCGGAGGCCCAATTTCCTCGGACTCTTGGTAAGCAAATCGAGACAAGCACACTACCCCCGCTTGTCAGATTCGCTAAAGAGGTCTTCAGCGCTTTTAAAGTTTCTGAATTCTTTGGTGCCATTTTCCTTCGGGTATATAGATCCTTGCAGGCACCTCTTCTCTTTTTTCGGGAACAGGACTGATTTATCAGCGGCGCTGCTTTTTATTCCTGATCGGAGGCTCTATGAGTAACTTAAGCCTCAATCAACTAAGACCTGAGCAGGTCTGTGAACGGCTCGGCTGCGGTAAAACCCAGTTATACAAATTGGTAAAAAACGACCCGACGTTTCCGAAACCGATTCAATTGTCCAGTAGATGGACATTTTGGTACGAGTGTGAAATAGACGCTTGGACGATAAAAAAAGCCGCTGAGCAGCAAGGCTTAAGCGTTGAAGCGATGACGGAACGACTAGCTAATGCAAGCGCTTTTTCCATGAAATTCAAAGAATTGATGGCAAGCTGAAAATGAAAACAACAATCTCAAATCCCAAAACATTACTAGCCTTGGCCGCCGTCAGCGCCCTGCTGTCCGGCGCGGGTTTCAAAGTGTTGGCTGATACGACGGATTATTCTCAAATCCCGGTATGCCGAAAATCGAATTGATGACCGGCAACGATCGCTGGGGATGTGAAGTCCTACTCTGCTTAGCCAATCCTAACGGACCTCGTGCTGTTTCTGAGTGCCGTCCTCCGATTGACAAGCTGTTTGACTGCCTTTCTTGGCGTCACCCATGCAAGTTTCCGTCCTGCCCGATGGCCGGAGACGGCAACTATGCAAAGCACTGTCTGACGGATTCGATCCCTGCATCCTTCAAGGGATGGAAGACGCTCCTCAAGGTTGGATTGTTGAAGGAAACATTAACGACAACAATCAGTTCAAAACTGACCGTCGGAAAAACAAACTACTTAGAAAAAATAATGCCAGCTACAACTGGGGCGGTGAGCATTACTTCAAGGCAACCGAGGACTCTCCCGGACATTGGGGTGGGACTAAGGCGTGCGTAAGAGGATACCAAGGCACGGCCTATGAAAGTTACACCTGTTATGACAGCTCGGGAGACAGCAGCAGTTCTTCCGTTTGCTACCGCCCTGTCCGCGTTTATGAACAGGTGAAATGGCAGAAGTATCAGTCCAGACGAGCCATTGATGTATTCATCAACGACAAAAATTGGACACGAGTGCATTGGTAAAGATCAAAGGTTCATCATGGTTGAAATAACTGCCTCTGACATTTATTGGATCGGCGCGATGGACAAGATCTCCCTTGGTCTTATTTTTCTAGCATGTCTCTCCGCTCTATTAATCATTTGTGCCATCCAGATCTACTCCGGAGCCATGGCTTTATTCGGAGCCCTTCTTGGCATAGCTTGTACTACCGCCTTCATATTTATTCCAAGTTCTCAGACTATGGCAGCAATGAAGGTCCTTCCGGCAATCGTCAACAATCAGCGAATACAGGGGATCTCAGAGAGCACTGTGAAACTAACAGAACAGTTTCTGAAAGAGAATCTGGAAACATTGAAAAGCAAAGAAAAATCGGGAGATAAAAAATGAGAATCAATAATGTGGAATACCCGAATGTTTCCATCCGCGTCATCGAGTCAAAACGCGTTGTGGGTCTTACCGGGCCGAAGTCGATTCCCCTTTATGAAGCAAATATCAAAAGAGGCGCAGTAATCCAGAAAAGAACTTCTGAAAACATAGCCGAACTTCAGGACTGGATTCTTTTGAAGGTCGGAGGCCGATTGCGATCAGCGTAACAGTTAATGCCCGGAAGCAGACGGCCTGATTGACAGGCGCGGTTGCATCCTTGGCGGGACAATGCAGCCTCCGGGCACCAATTATTCTAATCGTCCCGCCCCGTTGAAAGAACGGTGACAGTTGATCTTTCGGTTCATAACAGTCTGCACAGAAAGTCCCGCCAGATTTTTTGAAATAAGAGTTATGAACAACAGACAAATCTCAAGGTTCGGACTTTCCTTCTTCAAGGAA
>ERZ860009.340-NODE-340-length-22494-cov-1.678774_pt1 | contig 22494 bp, 19 predicted proteins | sample MGYA00510114_ERZ860009 | MGnify/ENA primary metagenome ERZ860009 (study PRJEB30046, sample SAMN00715177) | human gut metagenome | study: EMG produced TPA metagenomics assembly of the A metagenome-wide association study of gut microbiota in type 2... | reverse complement strand
AAACCAACCTACAACTGCAAAATGGGAAGGTAACATCAACGTAAATAAATTAGGTAAATATTTGCAGTTAAACTCTGTTCAGAGCGAAGAAGTAGCAAACATCTGCGATTATTTCTCAGAACAGATGTCAAGAGCCACTACAGCCAAGAAAGATAAAGAAGCAAAATTGCGCAACGCTGTATACGGCAACTTGAAACTTATGAGAAAGACGCTCAGCGCTGAACAATATGCTAAATATGCCGCTTTGATGAACCTTACTTTACTGAATAAAGGCATCGACCTAAGTAAGTAAAATTGAATCATATAGCAAGAGAAAGGGTGGAGACCGGTCAAGTTCTCCACCCTTCTTTTTATCTCATCCCACCTGCCGGACTTTATTCCGGCAAATACATTTTCAGCATCATTTACAAGTACACCGGAATCATTTGATAGTCACCATGGTAGCCCCGAAACCATATTCCTGAAAAGAGGCATCCTGATAACGGTAATTGCTGTGTTTCCGTTTCAATTCATCAATAATGGCTTTCCGAAGCACTCCGTCTCCTTTTCCGTGAATAAACACAACTTTCTGCTCACGCTTCTCTTTATTCGCCTCTATTACTTCACGGAATTTGTCCAGTTGGTAGTTCAGAATTTCGCTGTTACTCATTCCGTGCGTATCATCAAGCAGAGAATCAATATGAAGGTCTACTTCAATAATCCCATTTTTTCCGCTCTGACCGTGGTTGGGCTTCATAATAGGCTGCGACTTGGGTTTATCCACAAACTTTTTCTGCAACAAAGCTGACTGAATCTCTTCCGCCGACACATATACCTGCTTGGCAGGCACGTCATCTTTCACAATATCATAAATCAGAGCAGGTTCTTCGAAGAAATCGGAAGCACTGAATGTATGCAGTTTATAGAATTTCACCGTATCAATCCTCAGCTCTACGCTGACAGCAGGTTTGATGGCAGCAGGCTTTCCATCCTTGAAAGCGATCAGCTGGACAGCTACCCGTTCCATTTCATTCAATACATCCTTGGTGAATTCTTCCAGTAACAGTTTGGTATTCGGCTCTACCAGTCCATGTGAACGGTTGTTCCAAGCCTTTCCTTCCGCACTCAGATAAGTATAATACAGATAGTAATTGCTGTCATTCACCAAATATGCCTCGAAAGGAGTAGTCATCATCGCTTTGGCATCTTCGGGCACATAAGCCAAAAACACATTCAACGTATCACCGCCACGCACTTCCGGCTGGCGCTGTATAACCGGCATTTCCGGTTTGGCCGGCTTCGCGGGTTCCTCCTGCTTCGGAGCTGTCGCGGCAGGCTTGCGTTTTATATTGTAATCATCCGCCTCAATCACGACACATTCACGTATCGGCATCGGGATATCAAAACCATCCGCATCTTCCACCAGTACAAAGTCTTTTCCTTTGAATCCTGTTACGATTCCACCGCCTACCTCACTGAGGAAACGCACCTTATCTCCTATTTTCATTATTGTATCTCCTATTAAAATTCAAACTTAAAACGGGTAACAAAGATAGGGATTTATATGAAAATACAGTAACTTTGCCGCAAAATATAACGGAACGATTCTCGTCCCCCATTAACGACAAGACCGATGAAAGAACTTATTAAAGTCATAGCTTTTGATGCAGACGACACGCTGTGGAGTAACGAACCTTTTTTTCAGGAAGTGGAAAAACAGTATACGGATTTGCTGAAACCGTATGGCACCTCCAAAGAAATCTCAGCCGCCTTATTCCAAACAGAAATGAATAATCTGCAAATTTTGGGATATGGCGCCAAGGCGTTTACCATTTCAATGGTCGAAACAGCATTACAGATCAGCAACGGAAAGATTGCAGCCGACATTATTCGGCAAATTGTCGATTTAGGGAAATCCTTGTTGAAAATGCCTATCGAATTACTTCCGGGAGTCAAGGAAACGCTGAAAACGCTGAAAGAAACGGGAAAATACAAGTTGGTAGTAGCTACAAAGGGAGATTTGCTGGACCAGGAGAATAAGCTGGAACGTTCGGGATTATCTCCTTACTTTGACCATATCGAGGTGATGTCCGACAAGACGGAAAAAGAATATCTCCGGCTATTGAGTATTCTGCAAATAGCTCCTTCCGAACTTTTGATGGTCGGCAATTCTTTTAAATCGGATATTCAGCCGGTCTTATCTTTAGGTGGATACGGAGTACATATTCCTTTTGAAGTCATGTGGAAGCATGAAGTAACGGAAACGTTCGCACACGAACGCTTGAAACAGGTGAAAAGACTCGATGATCTGCTATCTTTACTTGGATAAATACTCTATCTGGATAAATCCCGGATAAATTCAAGGAATATTACAGCAATTTCATCAGCTCCGCTGCCCGACAGGCTTCTATCGAGTTGCCGACAGAAAGTTTTTCCAAAATATTCTGTCGGTGGCGGTTGACCGTATTCACACTGATATAAAGAGTCGCTGCTATTTCTTTACTCGACAGCCCTTTCCGTATGCAGCGCAGTATTTCCTTTTCGCGTTCTGAAAGGATATTGCGGTGCTCTTCCGAAAGGGATAATGTTTCTACTTCCCCACGTTCCATCTGGGTTATCGTAGCATAAATGCCTTGTTCCGGCCGTTGGTCGGCAGATAAGGAATAAAGGCAGAAGATCAGCCAAACATTGCCGGCAGGGGTGTTCTGCATGATTTGCACAAGGTTGTCAATGTATTGATAAACGCCTTTTTCATTCATCATACGCAGTCTGCATCTGCCCCGATATTTCAGCCGTTCGCCGGGAGACATGGAAAAAGTCTTCTGGAAAAACTTGTATTCCATCAAACGCTTTTCTACCAAATCTTCCGGATGAATGCGCCGGTAGATACAATCTTCGTCCATCGAATCAATTACGCTTAAAGCCGCCTCTTCGGGAGTAAGTCCCAGGAAATTCGCCCACGGATGGACAGTAACGTAACTTTTCCGGTTCGAAAGATCGGAAATGACAGCACACCCTCCATTAACTTCCGTCAATGAGCGGACAAACTGCTGGTGTTGTTCCACTATTCCATTATCCAGTGCTTCGTGCGCTGTCGGATGCGTAGCATAGACTTCATCAATTTCTTTTTGTAGTACGTCCATCGTATAAAATGGTTATTATTCAGTATTGTCGCAAGGACAGGCATGACCTATCTTTGCACCACAAAGATAAATAAATAAGAAACGAACATGAAACATTTAAAAATCAAAATCATGTCAATCGCGTTATTGGCGGCAGCAACTTCTTCTATGGCACAAGTCTGGACAAAATGAACTGGCTGAATGAGCCTCAGCAATGGGAAATAAAAGAAGGCAAGGCTTTAGTGATGGACGTTCCGGCGAAAACCGATTTCTGGCGGATTTCCCACTACGGATTTACGGTAGACGACGGACCTTTCTACTATGCTACTTATGGCGGAGAGTTTGAGGTGAAAGTGAAAATAACCGGCAATTATGTGACTACTTTCGACCAAATGGGATTGATGTTACGCATCGACCACGAGAACTGGATAAAGGCAGGGGTAGAGTACGTAGACGGCAAACAGAATGTAAGTGCCGTAGTCACCCACCGCACCAGCGACTGGAGTGTAGTGCAACTGCCGGATGCTCCTCGTTCTTTATGGATTAAAGCGGTCCGCCGACTGGATGCAGTGGAGATTTTCTTCTCCCGCGATGATAAGGAATATACGATGATACGTACTTGCTGGTTGCAGGATAATTGTCCGGTTATGGTCGGATTAATGGGAGCCTGCCCGGACGGAAAGGGATTCACGGCCACATTCGAAGAATTTAAGGTAACTCCTTTGGCAGATCAGCGGAGACTGGAATGGGCTAAAAAACAAGCCGACAAATAAAGAAAGACAGTTCTTCCAACAAGCTCCCTTAGATGGCGGAGCAAAATGATGGTACACAATCACACTTCACGGACAGTCTTGTTGAGCCAATCAATAGCGACTCACTCAGAACAATTACCCTTTAGGGAGATGTATGGCTAAACAAGTATTCCATCAGCCAAAATGATCGTCATTCTTGGCTATTTTCTTCCGTTGCACCTAGGTACAACAATTGTCTCACCTTGGTTAAACAACTGAAGCACCTAGGTGACTCTTTCGTCTCACCTAGGTGCAACGAAAAAAAAATCGTTATTTATGTGATTAATGAGTAACTATCGTCGGCTAATGGATAGTAACAGAACCCAGTTCCATATCCTAACGGAACTTACCACTAAACACTCCCACTTTACCAGTGTCCCATCAAGCTATTTTCCCAAAAAACGGGCAAACTTCTGCCGCTCCCGTTCCAACGTTTCTTCATCCATATCGGCCACCTGTCTGAACCATGAATATTTCAGGTCGACACTTTTCTTCTTTTCCGATTTATCCCAGTTTCCTATGACCTGACCGTTATGAAGGACAATCGGAAAGAACAGTCCGTTGTTAGTAAACGCTTTGGGATAATGTTCAAGGGGCAGAACATCCGTCCGGTCTTTATATCCCAGCAGATATTCATCATAGGAGGGCAAAAGATGTATATGTCCCGACAGTTTGCCACGAGTCCGGCAGGTGTCATGAATATACCATGTCTGTTCTTTCCATTGTTCGGTTGTCAGTTCCGAAGCAATCAGATAAACAGCCTGTTTTGCATCCGAAACCGGCAGCCCCGACCACCAAATGAAATCCTGCAGAACTGCCGGAGAATGGCTACGGAAATAACTCCGTGCCAAGCGCGCCAAAGACTCGTCTTTCGTCAGTTCGGGCATCGGCGGAACCCGTTCTTCCAAAAGTGCGTACGTGCATTTACTTCCTCTGTCCTCGCCACTACAAATGATGCCTTCCTGCTCCGCACGTGCCATAAAGCGAGTCATACGGCGATTGTCCGCCACAATCCCCGAACGGTTAAAGTGTTCGGCAATCTCTTGTTTTGTCAGACTTTTCTTTCCGCAAAGAATCTTCTCCAACAGGTCATGCGCTTTCGTATACACTTCATTCGGGATGTCCAGATCATATCCTTTCGCAAAAGAATCATTTGCTGAAATAATACGTTGCGCGGAAAGTTTCAGCATCCAGCGGATATCCTCTGCCGCCACCAAATGCCACGTAGGACGCATCACATGAGTCCTCAGAATTTCTCCCTCACGCAATGCCTTCTCTACTGCCTGAATCGTAGCCGATTTCAGACGCATCCCTACTGCCCACTTCACCATGGAATAGTTCTGTGCCTGCATGGCTCCCATCCAGGACACCAACTCTTTAGGTTCACGGAAAAGCGGATTTGATAACTGCTGATTCAGCAAACGGATATTCGGTATATTCATAAATCAGTTATTTTATTTGCCACAAATATAAAATCTTTTCGCAAACAAATCATTATAAATGATTAATTGATAAACAGAAAGAACTTTTTTTATCCGCCGGACAGGAATTAAATATCATTTTTTATTTCTTCTTTTGTAAGAATAATCCCCCGTCATACGACTAACTCTCCAAAACACATTAAAATTAAAATGAAGTGGAAGAAGAATTTATCGAACTAATCAACCAGTATCAAGGGATATTGCAGAAAATATGCAATATCTATTTCTACCAGCATCCGTTCCGTGAGGATTATTATCAGGAGATATTAATCCGGCTGTGGAAAGCATACCCCAAATTCAAGCAGAGAGCACCGTTTCGACATGGCTCTACAGAGTCACGCTGAACGCTGCCATTGATCTTGTGCGGAAAGAATCTGTGCAGCCCGTTTACAAAGAGTTATCGACACAGGAATATGCCATACGTGACAGCCATCCGGAAGAAAACACCGCAACGGATAAAAAAGAGCAGCTATATCAAGCCATCAACCGGTTGTCCGAAATAGAAAAAGCGATTATCATTCTTTATCTTGAAGGTTATGAATACAAAGAAATCGCCGCCGTTATCGGCATTTCCGAGAGTAATGTCGGAGTGAAAATTAATAGAATCAAGAAACAACTCATTAAACAATTAAACAATGGAAGACAATAATTTGAAAGAATGCTGGGAAAAAATACATACCGGCACAGAAATAAAGCCAATGAATATAAAAGAAGTGATACGCAAGAAGCATTGTCGTACCATTTCCCAAACCTTACGTCGTCAGAAAACGCTGATCTCTTTATTTGCCATCCTGCTGGCATTCTCCGTAACGGCCAGCATCTGGGATACGGTCATCATGGGAAGCGCCTCGATCTCCCTATGGACCGGAAGTGCCTTTCTGCTGTTTCTGCTGGTTTCGACCATCGGACATTATCAGCTTCTCACAAGGTCGGCAGACACATATTCACTGAAAGAATCCGGGGCAATGCTTAAAAGACAGCTGGAACGAAGAATCAATATTGATTTCACTATATATCTGATATTCTTTTACGGAACAGCCGTCAGATTCGTGATTCAATATTTCAATGATTACGAAGGATTAAAAGGACTTACATTCATTCTGATACTCTTTACGAGCATCCTTCTTGCTATTCCATGGCTCATGAGGTATCAGCAGAAACATCGGTACAGATATTATTTCAACTCTCTCGATAAGAGTCAGAAGCAGTTGGAAGTCTCCGAATAAATCTCTACTTTTGTACTCCATAACAAAGAATATACTTAGAATGATGCTCTATAAACTTATTTCCCCTTCAATGGTAAAGGCAACAATCCAGTTGCCGGCTTCCAAAAGTATCAGCAACCGCGCACTCATCATCAATGCGCTGGGTAAAGGCATTTATCCGCCGGAAAACCTGTCCGATTGCGACGATACCCAGGTGATGATAAAAGCACTGACCGAAGGTAAAGAGACTATAGACATCATGGCAGCCGGAACCGCCATGCGCTTTCTGACCGCTTATCTGAGTGCCACTTCGGGAGAGCGGATTATCACAGGCACCGCCCGTATGCAGCAACGCCCGATACAGATTCTGGTCAACGCCCTTCGCGAGTTGGGAGCTGAAATAGAGTACACCCATAACGAAGGATATCCGCCTCTCCGCATCAAGGGCGCAGAGCTGAAAGGAAATGAAATCACGCTGAAGGGAAACGTCAGTTCACAGTATATATCCGCCCTGCTGATGATAGGTCCGGTGCTCAAAGACGGACTGACACTGCACTTGACAGGAGAGATCATTTCCCGTCCTTATATCAATCTGACACTGCAATTAATGCAGGACTTCGGAGCAAAGGCGACATGGACTTCGCCCAGCAGCATCTCCGTAGCTCCGCAACCGTATCAGAGTGTCCCCTTCACCGTAGAAAGCGACTGGAGCGCTGCTTCTTACTGGTATCAGATTGCCGCTTTGTCTCCGGAAGCAGAGATTGAACTGTTGGGATTATTCCGCAACAGTTATCAGGGAGACAGTCGAGGAGCGGAAGTTTTCTCCCGTCTGGGGATCACGACGGAGTTCACTCCCCAAGGCGTAAAGATCAAAAAAACAGGCAAGGCACCGGAACGACTGGAAGAAGACTTCGTTGACATTCCGGACCTGGCACAGACGTTCGTTGTAACTTGCGCTTTATTAAATATCCCTTTCCGCTTCACAGGCTTGCAAAGTCTGAAAATAAAGGAAACAGACCGCATCGCCGCATTGAGAACCGAACTTAAAAAGCTGGGATACCTCATCGAAGAAGAAAATGACAGCGTATTGATGTGGAACGGCGAACGTTGCGAACCGGAAGCGGTTCCTGTGATTGCGACCTACGAAGACCACCGGATGGCGATGGCATTCGCACCGGCAGTAATCACCTTCCCTAAGCTGCTGATTGCTGACCCGCAAGTTGTTTCCAAATCATATCCCGGTTATTGGGAAGATTTGAAACTTGCCGGATTCCAAGTGATAAACGAAGGTTAATCATTGTCGTACTGTGGAGGATTTCAATAAATATACTTCCCATATCAACTATTCCCCTATTGTAGATTTTACATTACAGCAGGGGAAAGAGACTTCTTATAAAAAAGGAGAGTACTTGTACGGCAAGGAGAAGCCTGTAAAATCATGGGGTTTGTTGTTTCCGGCTCTTTCCGCTATTGTTGTGTCAACAGTCTGGGCGAAAGCAGCATTGTCGGATATACATTCGACCATTCTTTTGTCGGGAATTATCCGGCTTTCCAGTTGCAGGACCAATCAAATGTAGATATTCAAGCGTTATGCGACTGTACGGTGTATGTGATCAACCATTCCCAACTGGCAGATTTCTACGACATTAACAACGACCACCAAAAACTGGGACGCCGGATTGCAGAAACTCTTCTGTGGGAAATATATGACCGGATGATCTCCATGTACAGTCTGACACCGGAAGAACGTTATCTGGATATTATCAACCGCTGTCCCGACCTGCTGAAACTGATTACTTTAAAAGAACTCGCCTCCTATCTACTTATTCGTCCGGAAACGTTGAGCCGCATCCGGAGAAAAGTAGTTCAGAAGTAAATTCTTGATTTCAATCAAGATTTTATTCAGGCTCCTCTCCTACCTTTGCAGGCAAACATAGTCTATTTAAATTCATGAAGAAAATAATAATTGTAGGCGCAACCTCCGGCATCGGTCGTGGATTGGCAGAACAGTATGCCCGTGAAGACTGCCTTATCGGCATCACCGGTCGCCGTGAGAATCTATTAAAAGAGATTTGCGCACAAGATAAAGATAAAGATAAACTATTCTATCAGGTATGTGACATCACTCACACAGAAACGACCCTTTTATCACTGGAAACGCTTGTACAAGAAATGGGAGGCATGGATATGCTGATTATCTGTGCCGGAACGGGGGAACTGAATCCGCAGCTCTCCTTTCAGCTCGAAGAACCGACCTTATTGACCAACGTAGTGGGATTTACCAATATCGCCGGCTGGGGGTTCCGGTACTTTGAACAGCAGAAAGGCGGGCATCTGATTAACATTTCCTCAGTAGGCGGAACACGCGGCAGCGGTGTAGCACCAGCTTATAATGCTTCAAAAGCCTATCAAATCAATTACATGGAGGGACTGCGGCAAAAGGCGGCAAAGCTACCCTTTGCTGTCTACACCACTGACATCCGTCCGGGATTTGTAGATACAGCGATGGCGAAAGGAGAAGGATTGTTTTGGGTTACTCCTGTCGATAAAGCCGTAAAACAAATCAAAAAGGCTATATCAGACAGGAAAAAAGTCGCCTTTATCTCCCAAAGATGGAAATATGTGGCATGGTTATTCAAACTGATTCCTTCCGCCCTTTATTGCAAGATGTAAAACAGCCTTTCAGTGAGGCTGAGTTACCATGAAGCTTCATTGGCCATCTTCCACATATTAAGAAAAGAAGCCTTGGTGATTTCCACTATCTTATCCCAGTTTAACCGGTCAGCATGATCGGATGGCTGGTGATAATCGGGATGTCCGTCCGTATGATACCAGATAATAGGAATACCTGCTTTGGCAAACGTTCCATTGTCACTGCCCCCTACCGGATTGTCCCAGGCACGATAGTCCGGTTCCAACTGTAAACCATACTTCTTAATATCCTTTTTCAGCCAGTCTCCAAAAGAGGGATGAGCAGCTGTATAGAAATAGACGACATGTTTCGGTTGTTCCGGTTTATTGTTGCGACCTATCATATCAAAGTTGAGATATCCCTTGATCTGCGAAACAAAAGGGCAAGTCTGTACAAAATATTTAGAACCGAGCAATCCCTTTTCTTCTCCGTCCCAAAAGGCAAAGATTACATTTCGCTCCGGTTGTTGTCCGCTTGCAAGAAATGCCCGGGCAATCTGCAATACAGCCGAGACACCGGAAGCATTGTCATCCGCGCCGTTATAAATCTGATCTCCGTCAAGTGCCGGGTCTATCCCCAAATGGTCAAAGTGAGCGCCTACGATGACATATTCCTTCGTATTCTTACCGGGAATCATAGCCAGTACGTTCCTCATTGATAGTTTTTGATGAACTTCCTGTTTCAGCTTCGCTACAGAGTCCGGATGAACTTCCAGACGTCCTTTCTTCTGACGCTCTTTGCGGTAAGCATCAAAAGACTGGAAGTAGCTTTCGTTCAGAGGTTGGATTCCCATCCATTGTAAGATAGATGCTATATACTCAGAGGAGACATATGAACCGTGGAATCCGGCTTCACGTCCCTGTAATTCATCACTTGCAAGGAAACCGATTGTTGCTTCGGCAGAAGAACGATTGATCGTGTTCAAGCCCTTTTCTTCGGGAGACTGTGCAAAAGTTACTGTTCCTACAAGTATTAATCCGAATAATATAATTCTTTGTTTCATCGTGGTATATAATTTAGAGTCCATGTTACAAAAGTACGAAAAGAACACAGAATCTATCCTTAAATACAAAAAAAGAGTAAGCAGTTGCCATCTTTTATAAGATTTGGCTGCTCACTCTTTCTACAAACTATTAAGACCTTGTTATCCTGTCAATCTTTCCTTATTTTGAAAAAGGAGACATGCGGAAAGCATATTTATAAACTGTATTCTTCTGAATTTCATAAGCGGGACGGGGCCCCGGTCCGCAACTGGCATTACCCAGACCACGCTGTATGCAATCCAGATTCAGCACCACCTCCGCACGATAAATATCAGGCAAGGCATGACCGTACTTGATTTCAAACAAGTCCTTATCCGTATAGTGCAAAGCACTGAAATCAAATGTATCGGCAGCAGTAATCTTGATTCCTTTACCTGCTTTATTGGTCAAAGTCAGCCAGCGGGTATCACAACGCCCACCCATCGTCTGAGAACGGGCATAACTCTCTTTCATATCATTGACAGCAGACTGGTATTTGCCGACATAAGCCGCATTCTTCCGATCCCGATAATTTTCTATCGGACCGCGACCATACCATTCCAACTGCTCCAACGAAGGATTAAAGAAGGCCTGTAACGACAGACGGGGAAGATTAAAGTCATCATTCGTTGTAAAAGAAGCATCCACATCTATTTCACCATTACCATACAAACGGTAAATCAATTTATAAGGCACTTTCACATCTCCGACGGTTTCCTGCAACTGAATCGTTACAATTGCCGACTGATTATCTTCCGACCATTTCCAGTCGAAACTGATTACCTCCGTTTGGGTATCCTGCCATTTACGCACATCGTTATTGATAAAACGGAACGTATTCAGCGACCATCCTTCACGCAGATGAAGCATATTATCGCCATTATAACGGATACCGGTCAACTTGCCTTCTTTCTTATCAAAGGTGATTTCTACACCGGGACGGCGGAAGAACAAATAACGCTTCTCCTCTTCCACCACCTTAAACAGAGATTCTTTAGATGAGGCGGAAACTGCTACCGGCTGTAGCCCGGGATTCGGGGATTTTTGAAGCAAAAGTTGTTCCGTAGCTACGATATGTCCGGCTTTTGCCCATACGCAATCCTTCTTTAGTTTTATTTCAAGGTTCAAATAATATTCACCTTCTGAAGTTAAATAGCGGGAATAAGGTATCTGCACCGCACGATGCTCTCCAGGCTTACCATCGGGTAGGCTGAACTCTTCTTCCGCTATCGGCACACCATCTTTCAAAATCACATAGCGCAGATTAAAATCATGCAGATTCAGGAAAGCATAGCGGTTACGAACGCCGATACTGTTTTCAGCATTCGGTTCCAATGTGATATATTGGTAGACTTTCTTCACTTCCCACAACTTAGGAGTAACCTGACGATCAGCCGTCACAATCCCGTTACAACAGAAATCATTGTCGTTAGGGCGATCACCGAAGCTGCCTCCAAAATAATAATGATCTGCAGGCTGTCCGGGCATATTAATGCCCTGATCCACCCAATCCCAGATGCATCCTCCGATCATACGTTTCGAATGATGCTCAATATAATCCCAGTATTCTTCCAAATTACCGATGGCGTTGCCCATCGCATGAGCATATTCACAAAGGAAATAAGGCTTGTTACGGGGTTGCTCGTCCTGTTCGATCATACTTTCAATCGAAGGATACATACGGGAATCCATATCGGCCACATCGTTCATTCCTTCATAATGGATATAACGGTCGTCTATCGCTTTGGCTGCCTGATAGGTAGCCTCAAAGTTACGACCACCACCGGACTCATTGCCCATTGACCAGAAAATGACCGAAGGATGATTCTTATCCCGTTCCACCATACGCACCATTCGGTCGACGTAAGCTCCTTCCCAACTTTCACGGTTTGACAGCGACATATTGCCGTGACACTCAATATCGGCTCATCCATGACGTACAAGCCATAATAATCATACAGCGAATACATCTTCGGATCGTTCGGATAATGACTGGTACGAATCGTGTTGAGATTGAAACGCTTAAAGAGAAGAATGTCCTCTATCATGCTTTCCACCGGAACAGCTTTTCCAAACTGCGGATGTATGTCATGCCGATTGGCTCCTTTAAAAAGGATCAATGCATTGTTGATATACACCTTATTATTCCGGATCTCTATCTTACGGAAGCCATATTGCTGGCTCGTCGCTTCAAGCACATTGCCTGCGGCATCAAGCAGTTCCAGTTGGACGGTATACAGAGAAGGAGTCTCAGCACTCCATAACCGAGGGTGCGAATCGTAGTCGTACCTTCACAGACGTTTTCCTGTCCACCAGTTATCTTACCGGTAGGTATGATAAACGAACTCACAGGCTTTCCTTCCGTATTCAGCAAAGAGACACGTACGGTAGCTTCCTGTACTTTCTTTCCGTAATTATGCACGTCCGTTTTCACTTTCAGTTCCGCTTTATCCAAACGGTCGCTGATCTGAGAAGTCAGGTGAATGTCACGTAGACGAACTTTCGGACTGGCTACCAAATAAACATCCCGATGAATACCACTTAAACGGAACATATCCTGATCTTCAAGGAAACTGCCGTCACACCAGCGGTAAACTTCCACGGCAACCGTATTATTACCCGCTTTGACGTAAGGAGTGATACGAAATTCTGCATCATTACTGGACCCTTGCGAATAACCGACTTTCTTACCGTTGATCCATACATAAGCTGCACTATAAATTCCATCGAAATGGATAAAGACTTCTTTGTCTTTCCAGTCGGTAGGAAGAGCAAATTCACGGCGATAAGATCCTACCGCATTCGGCTCTTTCTCTACAGTATATCCACGCTGCCCCTGTATAAAAGGAGGATTGTTACGAATGGGATAAGTAATATTGGTATAAATAGGTGTACCATATCCGTGCATCTCCCAGTTGGAGGGAACAGGAATCTCTTTCCAGCCAGAGACATCATAACTCGTTTTATAGAAATCCACCGGACGTTCCGAAGGTTGTTTCACCCAGTTAAACTTCCAGTTTCCATTCAACAGCAGATAACGGGAAGAGCGGGTACGCTCCCAAGGACGGGTATAAGCGGGATCCGCCTTCATCTCTTCCGAATTGGCGAAAGGAATAAATGTAGCCCTGCCTTCTTCTTTATTGATTGCATAGATACGTTCATTTTCCCAGTCATTATGACTCGTTGTTTTCAAGGCTTCCGCCACTACTTTCAGGTTCGATTTCCGTATCTGCCACTGCTGGTTACTTTTCGAAGCTTCCGGTTCTAACTGAAAGACAGGCTCTCCGACCAGTCCGGCATCAGGAAATCCTAAGTTATAGCCAGTCCCGACATTGGTTAATACGTAATTCCCATTCGGCAAAGCCGTTATTTTCCATTGCTGATTCGGATTTTTAGGGTCTGCCGACCATTGAATCACGGAACATTCTACTTTTCCTTTACCACTATTATCTACATTCATTTGAGTCAAGGGACTGGTTATCGTATAGCATCCCTCTTGTTCGCATGGAATCAGGTTCCAGACCTGCGATTCTTTGTCTGCCTCCCGCTTACTGATAAATATTTTCGTATTCGTATCCAGACTCTCCTGATTGTCCAGCACTAATCCGTTGACCGTATGGATTTCATATCCTTGCTTCGGATCAAACTGCTGCGCCACAACCGCAGAGGCGGAAAACGACAGTGCAATCAATGCACTTCCCAAGATTTTTAATCGTTGCATCATTTAGTAGTCTAATTTATATTATAATTTGAAAACCGGTGACTGTTTATATATGCCAAAAGTATGGATGGCCGGACAAGCCTTACCGTCCTGAATACGCAAACGTACCTGCTTTGCTTTCACCGGTACCAGACGTACAATCCATTTATGACCAATGGCCTGCTTGTCCGTCGCCTCCGGAATGGTGATCCAGTTTTTGCCATCAACAGTGTACTCCACACTCCACTTCGTCGTCCGATGTCCCAATTCGATAACTTCTTCGATCATCAGACAATCAAACTCAATAGTTTTGGGCAAGGTAAAAATTATATCCGCTTTTACCTCTCCGTCTTTTCCGGCAAAATAAGTGTTTTTCTCATTGTCCAGCATTTTTTCCGGACTATACTTTGCGCCCCGTACATTGGTCGCTTTCACTTTGGCTCCTCTCAACAGATTCGTACTGAAAGTCTCATCAATCCCCTGTTTAACAAGGCGGCGTGCAGCGAATCGGTCGAATGAATCAAACCACGTCTGTCGGGCGGGAAATTCAGAAGCAATACACTATTACGCCCCACGGAGGTACAGTAGATATCCCAAAGTTCACGGACACTCTTCACACGGCTATCCTCTTCGGCATGATAGAACCAGCTGGGACGTATTGAAACATCTGTTTCTGCCGGAATATACGCATCACCATCCAGCATACCCTCATTTAAACCTTTGTAATACTGAGCTTCATCACGAATAGCTACTGAGTCAGTCGTCGCCCAACAAGGATCACCCGCTTCTCCCGCTTCATTCCCCATCCAGCGGACATCAGCAAACGGATAAGAATTCTTTGTACCGAAGATAACGCAATCCGGCTGTTTCTCACGGACAATCTTATACCAATGACGATAAACAGGCGTTGTCAATTCATCGGCTCCGGCGCCATCCCACCATGTTTCCCATATCTTGCCGTAATCACTCATCAGTTCGCCAAGCTGGTGGGCATAATATTCTTTGTAGCGTTCGGTCGTATATAAAGGTGAAAGGTGTTCGTGACGGTCATGAGGTCCCAGATAGATTCCCGCCTTCAATCCATACTCTTCACAAGCATCGACAAACTCGCGGACTACATCTCCTTTACCGTTCTTCCATGCTGCATTCTTCACACTATAATCTGTGTACTTGCTAGGCCACAAGCAAAATCCGTCGGCATGCTTGGCAGTCAGAATAGCAGCGGGAATCCCCGCTGCTTTTAATGTCTGCATCCACTGCCTGCAATCCAGGGCTGTTGGATTGAAAATTGCCGTACTTGCCTTCCCGTCTCCTTCATTCACATATTCTTCAAATGTATTGATTCCAAAATGAAAGAAGGCGATCATCTCCCGATTGTACCATTCAAGTTGACGGGCACTCGGAACCAACCCGCAAGGAGCTGGCGCTTGTTGAGCTATGACCGGCAGAGAACTGAACGCAGCAACTGCCGATGCAACTAATACTTTTATGTTCATAATAAATAACTTACGAGTATATTCGTTTATTTAGGACCCAGATTTTGTTTCACCAGCTGCACGAATTGATCGACCGGAACAACACGCACATTGTCATTCAATCCATCAATGACGGTTTTGATACTTTGCTGGTTCTTTGTCCAGCAATGTACAAATACAAAAGTATATCCGTCGGCACTATGCGGATTGGCAGAGCGGCTATTGATCTGAGAAATGACAGTCGATTCTTCACCTCTGTTCGAGCCACCGTCGATGCCTTCCCATAATACGCTTCTCTGCTCAATCACCGGCTTGCCATTATCCGAAAATTTGATTCTTCCATCCCCTTTTTCTCCATATCCTGTGTAGAAAATCGCATCGATATTAGGCTGAGCCAGATACTTATTGTAAACTTTCGGATTATCCATAATCTTCTGATCCAGAATATTACAAATATTCAAGCCTGACTTATCGACATACTCATTCAACTTAGCCAGATAATCGTCCAGGTCGGCATCCGACATCTTACTCGGGAATATATAGCTGCTGCCACTCGGACCCGCTACAAAGTAATCGCCTTCTTTGCTATTCTCATAGTACCAGCGTAAAGCAGCCGGAGCCAAATCGTACAGAGAAGGTGAAATGGTATATCCGAGTGGGAATTGACCGTGCAGGTCATGATCCATGTATCCTTGTTGCCCCCAAAGGTTAAACGCAATATTATCACCGTCACTGACGAGGAATGTCACATAGTGCACATTCTCTTCGGTAACCACTTCTTTAGTTGCCGGACGCTGTTTCAGTCCTGTTGTATCATATATACTACTCAACGTGGCCAGATTAGCCGCCTGATCGGTCGGCAACATAGAAACACCCAGTTGAGAAGCATTATTCACCATGCCCCATTCATCCAGATCATAATAACCGAAACAATAAGCTCCTTTATCCAGATCTTTCAGTATAGAAGTACGCCATGACCAATCCCTGCGCGCATTGTAGTCATAAAAAGCAAAAGCATTGGTCATTGTGATATAATCGCGCAGGTGATGGAAGATTTCCGGTTTCATATCGGCTGCAAGACTCTTGTCCAACTGGTCTTTATAATTCTCGTACAACCACTTCTCATCATAAGACCTTACGTCCATAAGTTCGGTTGTTACTCCCATTGCCTTTACCTTATCGACAAGAGATTCCGGTACCGCAATCCCTCGAAGCAACCCACATAAAGAAGTAGCTACATTGATCGAATGAGATTGTCCTTCCGAATAAGGCGTATAGACAATATACCCCTTGATCACTCCGGTTTCTACATAATGCTGTACCAACGGAGCCAAAGCATTATAAGTATTTACCGGAATTCCGTACTTATTCTGCATCTGCTTCAACCATACGGAAGAAGGACCTCCTTCATTGATATAAACCTGATCGCCCGTCACTCTTGCCGCAAGCCCTGCCAAAGTGGAAAGAATTACTTTCTCGCCATCATTCAGTCCTGTGATGGAAATAGAATTCAGGGATTTCAGTTCACGACCTTTCAGATGTATAAATCCCCTGTCCAGCGGTTCTGCCGGATCTATCAGCCCATCACCCGGTTCTTCACCCGGACCTCCCGGATTCTCGGTAGACGGAGTATATTTAGGAACGACCACACCTGCCGTCGGATCTTCCATACAGGAGATTAACAGACAGAACGTCAAAAGTATATAAATGTATTTTTTCATGGTAATCGTTTTTTCTGTTATTTAATAATAGAAATCGCATTAATCTCTGCTACCGCTGTTGCCCATTTGCCACTATACACGGCAGTTATTGTCAGACGGAAATAACGTGCCTGCTTAAATCCCGGAAAATAGGAACGGAATTCCTCTTTTGCCCCCGCAGGAAGGTCGCTGTAAGTTCCTGCCGACTCCCACTTCGAGCCATCCAGACTGGTTTCCATCGTCATCTCCTGCGGCCATGCTTCACCATGATCTCTGGATACATACTGAAAGCCCAGCATTTTCACTTCCTGCCCCATATCTACTACGATATGATGTGGTGGCTGAGGCTCGTTGCCTTTCCATTGTGTATGCCAGAAAGTTCCTTTCAGTCCGTCAAAAGCGTGGATAGCGTGACCGTTCTCTGATCCTTCGCCGCTCGTCTCTTCCGAAGAAACTTCTACTACCTGCCATGCACTGCGATCGGCCAATGGCATCGCCCATACATCTTCCGCACCACTCAAAAGGTAATATACCGTCTGCTGAATATGATCCGCCTGCGCACCTTCTACCGAAGTGATAGTGACCGGCAACAAATAAGAATCAAACGGCTGGATTTTTCCCTGTGCATTTACCGTAAGCACCAGATCGGCAGAAGAACTCTCCCCGGCCGGAATCACAGTTTCTGTTGTCAGCGTATAGCAATCGGAAGGAAGCAAAGGATAGTCTGTTCCACACAAAGAATTATACTCCTGCACCTTCGCCTCATCCACAGTCAACTGTACCTTTACATCTCCTCCCACTTCCTTACCGGAACGGGTCACATAGTCACTGGCAGTCACAGCCACATGAAATACTTCTCTCAGTTCTTCACCCAAATCGAAGTTTTTAATCTGCAAAGTTTTGGCTTCCGGAATATATACTTTACAAACATCATCATCACTACATCCACTCAGCAAGGCAAACGAACAAAGTACCGCACTTGCCGCCATGACAAATCTATTTAGTTTCATACGAATAATCTTTCAAGGTTTACATTCTTTATTAATATCCGGGATTCTGCCCGTTTACCCATCCGTCTTCACCGCCGTTTTGCTCGCGGATCACCGGATTCTTGTCTATCACATACTGCGGAATGGGCTGATAATACATACGTGGCAGGAAGGTACGTTTACCAACTTCATGATAATTGTATTCCCACACACCATCTCCATTGGTATCTTCTATTTTCATACCGCCAATCGGTTTATTCATCACTCCGTTTTCACCATCACAAATCTTCCAGCGAAGAATGTCCCACCAACGCTTATCTTCAAACGCCAGTTCTATGCGACGATCTCTCCGAATGATTTCCCGCAACTGATTTTCTGTGATTCCCTGCGGATAAGTATCGTTGATAGAAGGCATATTATCTCCACGTGTTCTCACCATATCCAGATATTCGATGGCAGTCGGTTTATCTCCGGCTTCCAAAGAAGCTTCTGCATACATCAGCAACACATCTGCATAACGGAAGAAAATATAATTTGCCATTCCGTTGCTCATTTGCAGATTGTCCGCTCCATTCACGGATTCGTCAATCGTCTTACGAGTATAGTATCCCGTATTCGTAACGTCACTATCCGAAGAAGTATCAATCTCATTGGGACTACCTACGCCTACACGAGTGATAATCTCTTCCCCCTGCCACATGGATCCGTCATACAGGATGCTCTGGTAGAAGCGTTTCTCACGATTTTTATAAGGATTATTCTTATTGTAACCGGATGCAGGGTCAGTGATAGGCAATCCGTTTGCCATGCAATAGTCGTCAACCAGTTCCTGTGTAGGCTGCATATTTCCCCAACTGGACTGTACTCCTTTTACAAACACCGGACCGAACAGGCCTTCACGACGCCCGCCATTCTGCTTAGACATCTGGAAGTCGAAGATCACTTCATCGTTATTGTTGGTAGCTTCTGTCCAAAGGTCAAGAATAGTCGGTTGCAGACGATAGACCTGCAAGTCAATTACATCTTTCAAGGTAGCCGCAGCTGCTTCCCAGCGTTTCTTGTCTTTGCCCGGATTACGCAATTCACTGGCATGGAACAGTTCCACCCATCCTTTCAGCGTCAGAATTGCTCCTTTGGAAGCACGTCCCAGATCAGAACCGCTACGACGTGGAGGAAGATCATCTTTAATCTCGTCCAACTCTTTGTCGATAAACTCAAATGTTTTCTGTGCAGTCTCACGCGGATAAAAGATATCCGTACTCACGTTATTATCCAGCACTTCCGTAATGATAGGCACACCACCGTACGCCATCCAGAGATAATGATAGAACCAGGCACGCAAGAAACGCGCTTCTGCAAGACGTTCTTTCTTATAATCTGCCGAGAAATCGGATTCTGTTACTTTTGTAATGAACAGATTACAGGAGCGGATACGTTCATACTGTCCTTTGGCGTCGTCATTGTTCTGACGTCCCCATTTCCACATATCCCAAGGGCCGGGTATCCAACTGGTAGGAGATAATGCTCCGGTATAAATCGTTGTACGGGCATTCATCCATTCCGCACCTACGTATGAATTATCCGAATATTGATCCAGATTCTGTGTTTCATTGTTCAGATGCGGCAACTGATTATAGATATCATTCAGAAACATATCGGCATTTTCTTCCGATCCCCAAACCGTTGTATCTCCAAAACGGTCTTTCGGCTCTATTTCAAGCCAGTCTTCACAGGCAGACAGCAAGGCTAATGAGCCTGCCAGGCAAACTGTTTTTATTATATTATGTATTCTCATATTCTATCTTGTTATGATGGTTAACTAATTAAAAAGTAATATTCAAACCAAAAGCATATACAGCTTGCTGCATATAGTATTTACCATTAGCGGATTTAGCTTCCGGGTCAATCAATTCTTTCATAAACGGAGTCCATGTCCAGAGGTTTTGTCCGGAAGCATATACACGGGCAGAGCTGATACCAATAAAGTTCAGTGCCGAACGAGGCAAGGTATAACCGATTTCAATACTCTTCAAACGGATATAAGTAGCATCACGTACCCACCACGAAGAAGGTTGACGATGGTTATTCACCGTTACTTCACTGGTCAGACGGGGATAAGGTGCGTTCGTGTTATCCGGCGTCCAGTGATCACTGAATTGTAACTTAGTAGCCGAACCGGAATCAAAGAAAGGCATTACCAAAGTCTCACCCAATGAGATACTGGTACGGGTAGCCCCTTGAATCAATGCGTTCAGGTCGAAGTTCTTCCATTGGACAGTAGGAGCCAGACCGAAAATAATTTCGGGCGCCCAGTTAGAGAAGCCGATCACTGTCTGGTCGTGTTCGTCAATCTTTCCATCAGGCACGCCGTTAGGACCGCTTAAATCTTCGTAGCGCAAATCACCCGGATATACCTGTCCCCAAGGTTGAGTAGCGATGCCGGCCTTTAAGGAACCGTCAGGATTGAAGTCGTCATAAGTAAAGTACCCCAAAGCATTGTATCCGAACATTGTTCCGTCGGGACGTCCTGTTCTGCGACGATTCGGATTATTGAAGGTGGCTTCCGTCTCAAATACTTCATCCAGAATATTACGTGCGAAAGTGAAAGTACCTTTTGCACTGATCATCCAGTCTTTGCCGATACGTTTGTTGAAATTCAGAGATAAATCAATACCTTGATTGTGCATACTTCCCGCATTGACCTGTGACAAAGGAATACCATATTCTGCCGGAACTAATGCATTCGGAGCCATCAGCATATTCGAACGCTTCTCATAGAAATAGTCAGCTTCCAGAGAAAACATACCGTTCAATACGGAAAACTCCACACCGAAGTCAAACTTCTTAGCTTTCTCCCAAGTAATGTTCGGGTTCCCCTGCAAGTTCTCCCACATACCCATCATAGGTACACCGCCAAAGTTTACAGCGTTTCCGAATCCGTAATCACTCATATATTGATAGGAACTACCAGCCAAGTTTCCGGACTCACCATAAGAAAGACGCAATTTCAGTTTATCCATCCATTCGACATCTTTCATAAAGGATTCTTCCCGCAAGTTCCATCCCAGTGAGAAAGCAGGGAAGAAACCAAAACGTTTGCCTGGAGCAAAATAGTAGTGTCCGTCATAACGACCGGAAACTTCCGCCATATAACGGTTATCATAATTATATCCCAAACGGAATGCATAACCTACCTGACGTTCTTTCCAAGACGTACCGCCGTTGCTGATATCGGCAGGGTCACTGCTTCCCGCATTGATTTCATCTATGTTAATATTATAATTCAGACGTTTGGCACTCATATTCCATACGTTTCTTTCGCGTGCTTCAATAACTCCGAGTCCGGTAACCGTATGCTTGCCGAAAGTCCGTGAGTAATTAATCATTCCCTGATAAGTCATGCTCACGCTTTCTTCAAACGATTGTTCCAGATTCGGTTTCTCCGGTCCCTGGAATCCTTCCACGAATTGATACGGAGTTTGTGATGCATCCAGTGTGTATACAGGTATCGGTGTCAGATATTTCTTTTTCTTCACACGATACGGGTCGTAGTTGATTACTCCTTTGATGCTTAACCCTTGAATGAAGGGAAGCTGTTGCTCTATGGAGAGAGAAGTATTCAGTTGGTCGGCCGGCTCCTGACGATATCCGCTACGATAGGTCAGCCCGAAAAGTGACTTACCTACATATTGTCCCCACAGACCATTCGAGTACTGTATAGCAGAGATAGGAGGTGTACGATATGCCTGATACATGATGTCGCCTGTATCGGCACCCGGATAATTCTTCTTTTCGTGCCATCCACCCAGACTTAAACTGATTTTCGTATATTTGGTGGCATCCACGCTTAAATTAGCCAGCAGATTAAAACGCTGGTAATCGGTAGTACTCCACATTCCTTCCTGATAAGAATATCCTAAAGATACGTAGTACTGGAATTTATCGCTACCACCGGATAATTGCAAGTTGTGATTCGTAATCACAGAATTGTTTTGTACCAAGTCACGCAGACCGTTGCTATTAGGATAACGGTCAGGATCGGCATCGGGGTCTCCGGCACAGGTTTTCCGGTACATTTCCAGATCATGCTGTGAGTAGGCATAATAATTGGGATAACCTGCATTCATAGCCGCTTCGTTTTTCATCAAAGCATATTCATACGAATTAACCTGGTCAGTGATGCGGGTCGGGTTCTGAAAACCGATATATCCATTGTATGAAAGTACCGGAGCACCGCTTTTTCCCTTTTTTGTTGTTACCAATACTACCCCATTGGCACCGGCCATACCATAAGGAGCTACGGCAGCCGCATCTTTCAGGATAGTAATATCCTCGCGT
>ERZ860009.337-NODE-337-length-22679-cov-1.675919_pt1 | contig 22679 bp, 21 predicted proteins | sample MGYA00510114_ERZ860009 | MGnify/ENA primary metagenome ERZ860009 (study PRJEB30046, sample SAMN00715177) | human gut metagenome | study: EMG produced TPA metagenomics assembly of the A metagenome-wide association study of gut microbiota in type 2... | reverse complement strand
TTTGTGCAATATTTTGGATTTGCTCATTTATAGTTTTTAAAATTAATTTGTCTTTTCGGTAAAAACAGATAATGCCGCCATACCATGGAAATCCCGCTTCGATCGTGGCTTTCACATCTCCATTGGTAATTGTGGCAAAATCTTCGTTTCCCTCTATGATACAGTTGTCTTCCGTCGCAGGCGGAAGTAAGGTCCAGTTTTCATCCGAGATACAGGCATTTCTGGTCGCTCTGGTTCGCAGACAGTTCCTGCCGTATGCTTCAATGACACCAGTTCGTCTCTTCTCTGAAAGATCAATCGATTCTGTTCTAACACTATTTTTCCCATGCATACACCTCTCTTGAAATTCATCTTATTTGTAACAGCATTGGATTTCTGTTAATTTATTATAGCAATGATGACTTTTGATGGCTTGATTTTTCTTGATAAAAACTAACACAATCTTGATGTGTTAAAAAATTCGTGATATGGTTTTTGTAATATGAATTCCGGGGAGAAGATTTTATGAATTCTTATACCAATGACTCTTTTTATGAAAATATGTCACATCAGACAGAAGCGGCTCCGTATTCGGTTCACTATACCGAGGCGGCCGTGGATCATGAACCGGTGTTATATCTCCATTGGCATCATGAAATGGAGTTTTTAGTGCTGGTACAGGGAGAAATCACCGTTCATATGGAAGATCGATCGTATGTCCTGCAGGCGGGAGATGGGATTTTTATTCCGCCTGGGCTGCTTCATTACGCCAATAGTCGGTCAGAAATCCCGCCGGCGTTTTATGCTTTTGTTTTATCGCCGATGTTCTTGTTCCCAGAGTCTGAAACGTACAGTTATAACACCTATGTACTGCCGGTGCTGCATAATAATCTGGCTTTCGCGACGGTTTTGACGGAGGGGATTGACTGGCAGAAAGAGATTCTTACATATTTAAACCAGATCATTCAAAACCAGGAGGCAGGAGAACTCTATATGAGGGGAACCTCTTTATTGATATGGGATAAGCTTTTTCATCACCACATATCCAAAATCGGAGGAAAGAAAGCATTTTATGTAAATGCCGATCAGTTATCGGATTCCCTTGTTTATATACACAAAAACTATCATCAGAATATCACTTTGGAAGAATTGGCAGAATATGCCCATTTGAGTGAAGGGCAGTTTGTCGTTCCTTTAAGGAATTAACAGGAATGACACCGTTTCGTTATTTGATACGATATCGTATCCTGCAAAGCTGCAATCAATTGCTTTTGACAGACAAAAAAGTAACAGAAATCGCTCTTTCCTGTGGATTCAACAATATCAGTTACTACAACCGGGCATTTTTTAAGATCATGAGGATGACGCCCACAGAATATCGCAAAACGACAGAAAAAAATAGTACTTTCATCATTTAAGAACATTCAGCAACAAATGGGAGCAGGTTAGCAAGTGATAAGAAGAAAAAAAAGAAGAAAAAAGTTACACTTTAGATAAAATCATGTGGGAGATGCTAAAAGACAAGGGGGAAATGCGTTTGGGATGAAAACAGGAAAAAACAAAAAGTGGATGTTGATCATTTTGCCAGCGGCGGTTGCGATGCTCTTTGGCGTATTTGCGGAACAGATGACGAAAGGAGAGTCTGAAACATCACAAAAAGAATCGGAGACGGTAGAAAGGGTGGAAATCATGCAGGAAGAATCAGAAACCAACACAGGAAAATATGCAGATACCAGTTCTTATGAGGAACTGGATGAACTTTATAAAGAATATTTTATGCTGGGAACCGGCTGTGAAGCCATTGACCATTGGAACAATCAGCTTGCAGAAATCGGTAATCCGGAGAAAGAAGCATTAATCAGCAGAATGTATAACAGTATTACGTTTGGCAATGAATTCAAACCGGCTTACAATTTTGATGCCTCATCGGAAACGTTGTTTACCGTTGATTTTGCGGCGGAGGAATTATTGGATTGGGCCAAAGAAAATGGAGTAAAAGTCCGTGGACATGTACTTGTGTGGCATGCACAGGTCAATCCATCTATTTTTGCAAAAGATTTTAAAGCATATTCTGGTGGAAACCTGACGGTTAGCGATACAGATGTTCTGGATGAAGATTGTCTGGTGAGCCGTGAAGTTTTGCTGGAAAGGTTAAAAACTTATATATATGGAGTATTGGAGTACACTTATCGGAATGGGTATGCTGATATTATTTATGCATGGGATGTGGTAAACGAAGCATGCGATGAGAGTCAGCCGGATGGTTTGCGCAATAGTTACTGGTATCAGATTATAGGGCCGGACTATCTGTATTACTGCTTTTTATACGCAAGAGAAGCAGAAGTTCTGTATTCCAATCAGTATGCTTCCCTTTATGGATTGAATCCGGAAACGGATGATCTGTCTTCTATTCAGCCAAAACTGTTTTATAACGACTATAATGAATGGGTGGTTTCCCGTAGCGATGCAATTGTACATTTTCTGACGGAAGAACCATGGAATGAAAATCATGAAAAAGTTACCAGTCCGGTGATTCACCCGGATGGAGATGGAACCATATAGGAGATGGTCTAATCGATGGAATTGGAATGCAGGGTCATCTGGATGACACGCAGAATATTGAACAGTATATGACTGCGCTGGAAAAGTATGATGCAGCTGTGGATGAAATACATATCACGGAGCTGGATGTCGGTTGTACAGGAAGTGACGCAAATGCAGAATTCTACCAGGCAAAGTTCTACTATGATTTTTTTGCAAGGTTGATAGAGGAAGTAAAAGGTGGGGTAAATCTTACATCCGTCACAATATGGGGATTGACCGATGACGCATCCTGGAGAACTGATGTAAATCCGTTGCTTTTCAATGGTGACTTGTCAAAGAAACCCGCTTTTGAAGCGATGGTTATGGCCGGAAAAGGTGAGGAGTTCTCATTGACAGCGGTTAAGCTCGCTGTTAACGCAAAAGATATGCATGTTTCTTTTGAACCCTATGTGGAGGACGGTAAAACGAAAACAGTAACGCCGCAGAGCGTAGGGGTTTACAGCCGTGGAACAGGACATCAGTCGGTCATTACAATGGTAAATACAGAAAATCATACAGAAGATGCCGTAATAGGATATGCTCTTAAAATAAGCAGAAGCGAACAGGATGCATCCATGAAGATGGATCTGTCTTCTTATATTGGCAGAACTGTGAAAATAACAGCATTTGTTAAAACACAGGATAAAAAGATCCGAATGGGATTAGATACAACGGTATCCGAACAGCTCATAGAAAAAAATGCTTCGGATGATTGGGTGGAAGTATCGGCAGAGTGCACGATTCCGGAGGATTTAAATTCAGCAAATCTTTATCTGGAAACGGACGGAAGCGCTGATTTTTATGTGGATGATATTGATATTTCTGTTGTTTCTCAGAATGCGGCAGGTGCTGAGAACAACGTATAACTGGTACGGGATTCCTATGAAAGAATTATGCAGTATATAGAGAGGAGATAACTATGAATAATACAGGAAATCAGGAAATAAATCCTATCACCCGTTTGGATTATCCGGATCCGGATGTCATCAGGGTCGATAATACTTACTATATGGTCAGCACAACGATGCACTTTATGCCTGGATGTGAAATTCTGCGGTCTTACGATTTGGTAAACTGGGAGCATGCATCCTATGTCTATGATGTATTGGATTCCACTCCGGGACAGAAAATAGAAGGGGAGGAAAATATATACGGACAGGGAATGTGGGCGGCTTCCCTGCGTTATCATAAAGGAATCTTTTATGTGTGTTTTGTGGCAAATGATACCGGGAAAACATACATTTATTCAGCGCCTTCTATCGAAGGACCGTGGAAAAAGAGTTATATCAAGGGCTTTTATCATGACTGTTCCATTTTGTTTGATGATGATGACAGAGTCTACATAGCATCGGGAAACAAATACATTCGTCTGCAGGAATTGGATGCGGATTTGAGCGGTCCGAAAGAAGGCGGTATCGACAGAATTGTTGTCAAGGACGAAGGACATCCCGGCCTTGGTTATGAAGGTACTCATTTTTATAAAATAAACGGTAAATACTATCTGTTCTTTATTCACTCTCTGAGAAAAGAGTGGAAACGGGTGGAGGCATGTTTCGTGTCGGATTCTCTGGAAGGAGAATTCACAGGCGGCGATGTGCTGAATGATGATATGGGATATTGTAATCAGGGAGTTGCCCAGGGAGGAATTGTAGACACTCCGGATGGGAAATGGTATGCAGTGTTGTTTCAGGACAGAGGGGCAGTGGGGCGTATTCCGGTACTGGTTCCGATCCGATGGGAAGAGGATTATCCGGTGTTTGGTGTGGACGGAAAAGTACCGGCTGATTTTGAAACGGTAAGTACCAGACCGGGATATGAATATCTTCCTTTGGTACAGAGTGATGATTTTAAGGGCGGTTTCTCTGTGGATGGAGAGGTAAAGGCATCCGGAAGAATGACGAAACAGTATGATTATGACAGTTTTGGGTTGAAAAGCTGCTGGCAGATCAACCATGAACCGGATTTGTCTCTGATCAAAAGAGATTTCGAGACTGGAACAGTGGAAATTACCACGGATAAGCTCTGCAAAAATGTAACACAGGCGAAAAATACCCTGACGCAGAGAATGCGTTTTCCGGGCTGTGTTGGGGAGGTAACGGTAGATGCTTCTTTGCTGAAAGACGGTGATTATGCAGGACTTTGTGCATTACAGGGATGTTACGGTCTTGTGGCTGTCACAAAGAAGAACGGAAAATTGTTTGCAGTAATGAAGAACCGCCCGGCGGATAACGCATCTCTGCAGGGAATGGAGAAGGACACGCAGGCAGGCATTCTGCAGGAAGAAGTGGAAATCCATACAGATCACGTGAAATTCAGGGTGGAAGCAGAATTTGAAAACATGAAAGATGAAGCAAGATTCTATTATGATGCAGGAGAAGGTTGGAAACAGATAGGAATCAGCCAGAAGCTGTATTTCAAGATGGATCATTTTACCGGCTGTCGGTTTGGATTGTTCATATACGCTACAAAGGAAATTGGAGGCAGTGCGGGATTTTCTGAATTTATATACAGATAATACTTGTCGAATGGAAAACAAAAGATACACAGGAATGAATTTTTAAATGCACTGCGGTCGTAAAATAAAACACCCCCAAACATCTGCACAAGCGGCAGGGTTTGGGGGTGTTTTGCTTTATGGGTTATGAAAAGTATGTTCTTTGGAACGATACTCGCTGGGAGTGCAGCTTTTGTGCTGCTTGAAGAGCCGGTTAAAAGTGGAGATACTGGGAAATCCTGCCTGGATAGCAACCTCGGTAATGGAGAGGTCAGTGTTGGCCAGAAGTTCTTCAACGGCTTTGATGCGTCTGTAACATAAGTAGTCTCCAAAAGTGAAATTAGTATATTGCTTAAACAGTCTGGAGAAATGATATTTACTAAAACCGACAGATTTGGCAACGGTCTCAAGATCTAAATTTTCCGTATAATGCGTGTCTATGTAGGTCATGAGAGCGTTGAATTTCTGTATATATTCTTTCTGTTTATCTAATTGAACCTTTGGAAACAAAGCTTCTGCGTTGATGCGATTGTAGGCAAATTTGACAAAGAAATTGATAAGCAGAGAGTAAATGATCAGTTCGCTGTATTCTTTTTGGCTGAAATATTCGTTGCACATCTGCGTAAGCAACTGGTATATGTCGTTGTAAATTTTAGGATAAGTTTCGGGAGTGACATAAAGCGGCTGCGCCAGGAGGGACTGAATGCCGGAGAAACTTTTCAGTTTGGTAATTAAAGTGATGTCAAACAGGAAAACGAATCTTTCCCCTCGTTCGGAGCAATCAGTTCGTGGAGTTCGCCGGGAGGAATTACTAAAATTTCACCAGGCAGCAGGTGATAGCTGCTGTCGTTAACGATGACATCGTAGTAATTTTCAACCGGCATCAGAATTTCCATGGCGGTATGCCAGTGGGAAGGGAAGTCCGCCGATTGTTCATTGAACCAGATGCGTATAGTAGTAGCGTTATGGAATTCTACTTCTTCCTGATCTATTGTGAAGTATCTGAACCGGTAAAATCGCTGTTGATACTGTATAGATCTAAATGATTTCCGTTAAAAAGTTTCGTCATACTTCCTCCTATAATAGCAAAATAAGAATAATTAAATTTTGCGTTTTTTGGCGCTCGCCTAATTTGGTGAATATTATAAATAAAGCACAAAAAAGAAATGAAATACACAATGATTTTATAAGATAAGTGTAACATTTTGACGCAAATAAGGCAATAATAAATAGATAAAAAGTAAATTTGAACAAAAAGTGAGCAAAGGATGAAGAACGAATAGCAAAAACTAAGAAGCAATATGTTAAAAATCATAGTAAAATACAAATACAAGAGACAAATATATTATTACTATTATTTTAGTAGAAGTCATGGAGGCATTTATGAAGGGGTCTGTAAAAAAAGCAATTATTATAATCGGTGTCCTGATAGTACTTGTTATTTGTGTATTATTGAACTTGAGACCGGTGGAAAATTTTCAACAGAAATATGAAGGGGTCGACTTGAGCGCTGATGTAGAAGGCGCCGTCAGAGAAGGTACATATACAAAGTATTTGAATGCCCATGAAGATGCAGCATGTCCTGCCGAAGATATAGAAGTGGATCTGTTTGCTTACATGGAAGGGGAAGGCGTAGAAGTATATGAAAATTATGAGGGGGAAGAGAAAGCTCTTTATACAGATACGGAATCCACGGTTACCTGGAAGGTAAATGTTCCTGAGGCAGGTTTCTACAACCTTTATCTGGAGTATATAACAGTAGAGTCCCGAGGGGTTGCGATCGAACGTTCTGTATACATCAATGGAGAACTTCCGTTTGATGATGCGGGAAACATTATTTTTACAAGAACCTGGACAGACGCCTCAGAACCTAAGGTAGACAATCAGGGAAATGAAATTCGTCCTTCGCAGGTGGAAGTTTACAAATGGCAGAGCACTTTCTGCAAAGATGATATGGGATATATCATAAATCCTTATCAGTTTTATTTTGAAGCCGGAGAGAATACGATCACCATGGAAGGTGTAAACGAACCCATGGTTTTGAAAAAACTCACACTGGCTGCAATCGATGATTCCGTTACATACGAAGAATATCTGGCAAACTGTCCGGGGGAAGGAAATTCAGAAACCAATATTAATTATGTGCAGGTGGTACAGGGAGAGGATTCGACGATACGATCAGAATCATCTCTGTATGCGAAATATGACAAATCGGCGCCGAACACTCAGCCATACAGTGTGACGAATACAATTCTGAATTATGTAGGCGGAGAAACATGGTGCAGTGCAGGCCAGTGGATCGAATGGGAGTTTTCGGTTCCGGAGGACGGTTATTACAATATTACTGTTAAGGGAAGACAGAATTATGCCCGCGGCAGTGTATCTTCCAGAACGGTATATATCGATGGAGAAATCCCATTTGAAGAAATGGAAGAGATTTCCTTCGAATATGAGAATGACTGGAACAATCTGACTCTCGCAGATGCAGATGGAAATCCGTATAAAATTTATCTTACAGAAGGAACACATACCATTCGTCTGGAAGCTACATTGGGCGGTTCCGGTATTCTGCTGGAAGAACTGGAAGATTCTATTTATCGTCTGAATCAGATTTACAGGAAACTTTTGGTATATACCGGAGCAACGCCGGATCAATACCGCGATTACAATATTGATCAGGTATATCCGGAAGTGATGGAAGCTATGGATCTGGAATCCAAACGCCTCTACAAGATTGTAGATGAAATGGTTGCTTATACGGGACAAAAAGCCGATAAGATTGCGACGGCGCAGACTCTTGCGCAGCAGCTGGAGCGATTTGTAGAAAAGCCGAACAAGATTACGGAAGAGTTTACAACATTTAAAGACAATATTACTTCTCTCGGTACTGCGGTTCTGAATATGGGTGAAACGAAACTGGATATCGATTATCTGGTAATTACCAGCACAGATACAGAACCGGAAAAAGACGAAGCGAACTTCTTCTCTAAAATGTGGCATGAGATCAAAGCATTTGCGGCAACTTTCTACGTTGACTATGATGCGGTTGGTGATGTCTATGAGGAGAATGATGAAGAAGTAGTTACGGTTTGGATCCTGAGCGGTCGTGACCAGGGCACTATTTTGAAATCCATGGTGGACGATACCTTTACTCCTGATACGGGAATTAAGGTCAATGTGGAAGTTGTAGCGGCTAATGCTTTGCTGAGTGCAGTTATGGCAGGGAGAGGACCGGATGTGGTTCTTTCCGTCGGAGCTGACCAGCCTGTGAACTATGCGCTTCGTGGAGCAGCTGAAGATCTTACTCAGTTTGAAGATTATCAAGAGGTTTTGAGTAGCTATACAGAAAGTTCATATCAACAGTATTGCCTCGACGGTGCAATTTATGCGATTCCTGAAACGCAGACATTTAATGTGATGTTCTATAGAACCGATGTTTTGGAACAATTGGAACTGGAAGTTCCCCAGACCTGGCAGGATTTGATTGAAATGCTTCCTACCATTCAGGGCAACAATATGTCCATCGGCATTCCATCGGCGGCAGGCAGCAGCGGCAGCGCAAGCGCCAGCACAACGATTGCATCCAACGCAGCAGACCTGTCCTTATATTTCAGTTTGCTATACCAGTACGGCGGAGATTTGTACAACGAAGCAGGAACCAAAGCTGAGATCAACGATGAAGCGGGTGTTGAAGCGTTTGATGTATATACCAGATTCTTTACGGATTATGGAATTCCTACCTATTTTGATTTTGTCAGCCGGTTCCGTTCTGGTGAAATGCCTATCGGTATTGCGAGCTATTCGACGTACAATACCTTGATGGTATCTGCGCCGGAGATTAAAGGCTTATGGGACTTTACATTAATTCCTGGTACTGAAAAAACAGATGAAAATGGTAATACTTACATCGATCGTTCCGACTTTATTACCGGCAGTGGGACAATGATGATTGCTTCTGATGATGAGGATACAAAACAGAGAGCGTGGGAATTCATGAAATGGTGGGCAAGTTCGGACACGCAGGTACGTTTTGGCCGTGAAATTGAAGCGTTGCTCGGATCTTCTGCAAGATATGCAACCGCAAATATAAATGCGTTCAGCCAGCTGGCATGGACTGCAGATGATATTGAAGTATTAACAGAGCAGTGGCGTCAAACGGTAGGAATTCGTGAAATCCCTGGCGGATACTATACGGGACGGCATATAACAAATGCGGTTCGAAAGGTTATTAATGACCAGGAAGATCCGAGAGAGACAATTATTGATTATACCATTACCATTAATGAAGAAATTGCCAAGAAACGTTCAGAGTTTGGTCTGCCGTTGGAATAGGAGGTAAGTAAGAAATGAAAGAATATATCCGCAGATATTTCATGTTGCGCAGGCATAATATGAAGGTTGCGATAAAAAAGGCCAAAATGAGTAAAATGTGTTATGCGTTTCTGGCGCCGTATGCAATAATATTTGCCTTGTTTTACATATTGCCGGTTATAACCTCTATTTTTTACAGTTTTACTTATTACAACATTCTGGAATCTCCCAAGTTTGTCGGGCTGCAGAATTATATCAACTTAATTTTACAGGATGATGTATTTCTGATCGGTGTAAAAAATACGTTTGTCATTGCTGTTATCACAGGACCGTTGGGCTATATCGCCTCTTTCCTGTTTGCATGGCTGATCAACGAATTGCCACGATGGGTTCGAACGATTGCTGTTGTTGTGTTCTATGCTCCTTCCATTGCGGGCAACGCGTACGTTATTTTTTCTATCTTCTTCAGAGGCGACGCATACGGATATGTAAATGCAGCTTTGATGAATATGGGTATTATTAATTCGCCGATCCTCTGGCTGACGGATCCGGATTACATGCTTCCGATTTGTATGCTGGTTATTTTATGGATGAGTTTGGGTACCGGCTTCCTTTCCTTTGTAGCAGGTCTGCAGGGGGTTGACCGTGCTCAGTATGAAGCAGGTTATGTGGACGGTATTCGAAATCGTTGGCAGGAATTATGGTACATCACACTGCCGAATATGAAACCGATGTTGTTATTTGGCGCGGTAATGTCCATTACTCAGTCCTTTGGTGTTTGCGATGTAACCATGGCGCTTTGCGGCTATCCGAGTACAGATTATGCAGCGCGAACAGTTGTCACCCATTTGTTTGACTACGGCTATTCCCGATTTGAAATGGGTTATGCATCTGCAATTGCAACTTTGTTGTTTTTGATTATGATTTTGTGTAATAAGGCAATTCAAAGCATGTTAAGAAGAGTGGGAACCTGATATGAAGAAACAGAAAAAAGAAGCAAATGTGACAAAAAAGAATTTAGTAAAATTAAAAAGAAGACAGCCGAATCGTTCCAGGATTGGAGATTTTATCATCTACTTCTTTTTGATACTGGTAGCATTAATGATGGTATTTCCATTAGTGTTTGCTATTAACAATGCATTGAAGCCGCTGGATGAGTTGTTTATGTTTCCGCCAAAGGTTTTTGCTCAGAATCCTACACTGGATAACTTTTCAGATTTATTTGTAACCATGGGAAAGAGTTGGGTTACATTTCCCAGATATGTGTTCAATACGGTATTTATTACGGTTGTAGGTACAGCGGGACACCTGATCCTGGCATCCATGGCTGCCTTCGTGTTGGCGAAGTATGACTTTCCCGGGGGAAAGACCTTTTTCAAACTCGTTACAGTCGCGTTGATGTTCAGTGGTTATATAACGGCAATTCCCAACTATTTGATCATCAACGAATTGGGATGGATTGATACATACTGGGCAATTATTATTCCGGCGTTTGCGTCTCCCATGGGATTGTTTCTTATGAAACAGTTTATGGAAGGATTACCAATGTCTCTGATCGAGGCGGCCAAGATTGATGGTGCAAATGAGTGGAAGGTATTTATCAGTATCGTAATGCCGAATGTAAAACCGGCGTGGCTGACAATGATTATTTTCTCTGTACAGGGACTTTGGAATAATCAGGCGGCGACTTTCATTTATTCCGAGGAGAAAAAAACCCTGGTCTATGCTTTGCAGCAGATTCAGAGCGGTGGTATTGCAAGAACCGGTCAGGCAGCGGCAGTTACGGTAGTAGTTATGGCAGTACCGATCCTTATTTTCATATTGTCAGAAAGTCAGATCCTGGAGACAATGGCAAGTTCCGGTTTGAAAGATTAAGGAGGTTGGTGCAGGTTATGAAAAAAACAATGAAAAGACTTAGCGCACTGCTGATCGGTATGATGATAGCACTAAGCTCCGCTATGGCAGTTTATGCAGATGAGGGTTATACGTACAACTATGATTACTGGGGAGATATACAGATTCTCCGGATGCATATGAAGTGTCTGGTGTATATTCAGCCGTAGATTTTGGTCTGGAGACAGGATTGAAAACCCCATCCGGTTTGTTTGTGTATGAAGATATGATTTATATCTGCGATACCGGTAATAACAGAATTCTGGAAATTCAAAGAACCGGCTCCCAGACTCTGGAATTGATTCGTGTGATTGACAGCTTTAAGGGCGGTGAGGGACCGGAAACCTTTTCCTCTCCGCAGGATGTGGCGGTTACAGATGATGGTTACATATTTATTGCTGACACGAATAATAGCCGGATATTGAAGCTGGATATGGATCTGAATTACGTCATGGAATTTACAAAGCCTGTGGATGCTACTTTTGACCAGGATTTAAGTTTCCTGCCTTGCAAGCTTGCGATCGATACTGCGGGCCGTGTATATTGTGTGGCAACCAATGTGAATAAGGGCTTGATCAAATTCGAAGCAGACGGGGAATTTTCCGGTTTTATAGGAGCTACGGAAGTCACCTATGATTGGACGGATTACATCTGGAAGCGCTTTGCTACACAGGCACAGAGAGAACAGATGGAATCTTTTGTACCAACCGAATACGACAACATTTATATGGATTATGAAGGATTTATTTATGCATGTACGACTCATGTTACAAAGTCAACATTGGAGGATGGGACTGCAGATCCAATTCGCCGCCTGAATATGATGGGAAGCGATATTCTGATCCGAAATGGTGAATGGCATATTATTGGTGATATCTATTGGGGGGATGGCGGCGGATATTCCGGTCCTTCTTTGATCACAGATATGACAGCGTTTGATAATGATGTATATGTGGGATTAGATAAAGTAAGAGGCCGTTTATTTGCTTATGACGATCAGGGGCGTATGTTGTTTGCGTTCGGCGGAAACGGTAATATGGACGGGTATTTCAAACTTCCAAGCGCCATTGATCATATGGGATATGATTTACTGGTCTTGGATCAACAGGACAACAGTCTGGCGATATTTACACCTACGGAATTTGGTAAGTATATTTATCAGGCGATCGATCAGTTTCAGGCAGGTGAGTATGCTGAGTCCGGTGACAGCTGGCAGAAAGTTCTGGAGTTGAATGGTAACTATGATCGTGCATACATCGGTATCGGACGTTCTCTGCTTCGCCAGGAAGAATATGAAGAAGCATTGGATTATTTCAGACTGAAATGGGACGATGAAAACTATTCAAAGGCATTTAAGCAGTATCGTAAGGAATGGGTAGAAGAGCATATCGGTGTTATTTTTATCATAGTATTCGCAGTGCTTTGTATCCCGTTATTGGTGGGTAAAATAAAAGCGATCAAGCATGAAATTGATCAGGCAGATATCTTTAGAGATTATAAGCAATAGGATATGAAAAACAGAACGGAGGCAGGCATGTTAGCTTCACTGAAAAAAAAGGAAACGTATGAACATTATTTGGAAACATTGAAGTTTGCCCTATATTGCATTACACATCCGTTGGATGGATTTTGGGATTTGACTCATGAAAAGAGAGGATCCATAGCAGCGGCAAATACCATATTGCTTTTAACATTGCTTGCTAATCTATTTAAGTTGCAGTATACAAGTTTCCTGTTTAATCAGGTATATTGGCCGGAGGAAAATCTGCTGATCCATATAGCGAGTATCGTTTTTCCTCTTGCTCTCTGGTGTGTGGGAAACTGGGCATTGACAACGTTGTTTAATGGTAAGGGACGTCTGAATCAGATATATATGGCAACTTGTTATGCATTAACGCCATATCCGCTCATTCAATTTCCACTGATTATTTTAAGCAATATGGTAACTGTGGATGAAGGTGCGTTCTACACGGTACTGAGCGGATTATCAATTGTATGGGCAGCCTTGCTGATTATATCAGCCATGATGCAGATCCATGAATATTCGGTGAGTAAAACAGTGCTTTTTACCATAGCAACCATCTTTGCAATGCTTGTAATGGTTTTTATTCTGTTGATTTTTTTCAGTATGATTAGCCAGGGCGTGTCATATTTCATATCTTTGATACGTGAGATTCTATTCAGAATGTAGCAGGTTGGAGGAAGAAGAGACATGAAGAAAGAAAAATCAGTTAGAAAGGCAGAATTTCAGGCTGCGCTTTTCAGGCAGTTAAAGAGTCTGATCGTTCCGTTCATTATCCTTGCTATTATCCTGATAGGTGTTTTGGTCATCAGTTTTTCGCAGGGAGAAGCAGAACCGGAAGAGGTTGTCAGAGTAAACGGATATGAAGGGGAGGAAACGGAGATTACTCTGGAAAATGATAAATTGCTGTTTTCCATGAATTCTCTTACTACTCAGTTTTCTGTTACGATGAAAGAGACCGGAGAAACATGGACTTCCAATCCGGAGGGAGCTGCAGAAGACAGTGCGGCCCTTGAGATTGAAAAAAATAAACTGCAGTCCACAGTGCTTTTAACTTATAGCACTCAGAATGGTGTAGATGCCCTTCTTGATAACTATGAATACAGTATTGCAAAAGGTATTTATGAGATTGAAACCGGCGATGGCTATATCAAGGTGAATTATTCTATCGGTGATCTGGAACAGGAATATGTGGTTCCTCTTGTTATGGAAGAGGATCGTATGGAAGAATATTTGAGCAAAATGGGGCAGAGAGAAAGCCTTATGATTGGCGAATATTATAAGAAATTGGACATCAACGATCTTAGCAAGAGTGATAAGGCTGCAAAAGATGAATTGACAGCACGTTATCCATCGATGGAGACTACGGTGATCTATGTCCTGCGTGATAATGTAAAAGCCAGTATTCAAACAAAACTGCAGCAGTATTTTGAAGAAGCTGGGTATACCTATGAAGAGTATGTGGAAGACAAGGAAAAAGACAAGCAGGAAAAAGTCTCAGAAAAATCGGTATTTAATGTAAGTGTGATTTACCGTTTGGACGGAGATGATCTGATCGTGGAGGTCCCATTTGACGATCTGGAATATAAAGAGGATTATCCCATCTATTATTTGAGCGTGCTTCCTTATTTTGGAGCGTCCGGAACAACAGATGAAGGTTTCTTATTTGTGCCCGAAGGCGGTGGCGCACTGATCGAATTTAATAACGGTAAGACCAGCCAAAACAGTTATTATTCAAATGTATATGGCTGGGATATGGGACAGGACAGAGACGCCGTTGTTCATGATACGCGAACCTATTTCAATGTTTTTGGCGAGTCGAAAAATGATTCCTCTTTTATCTGTATGCTTGAAGATGGGGTGCCGTATGCATCCATTCAGGCGGATATCAGTGGAAGAAGCCACAGTTACAATTATGTGAATGCAGTATATTCTGTATTGCACAGGGAACAGTACGATGTTTCAGACAGAAGTACGCAGTCCATGTTCGTATACGAAGATGGAACTGCCGAGGGGGAAGGAATCGTACAGAGATACAGCTTTATTGATTCCGGGGACTATGTAGATATGGCGGAGGACTATCGCAGTTATCTGAAAGATAAGTATGGCGATTACCTTACGGTGAATGACGATACAGAAACTCCGGTAGCTTTAGAAATTATCGGAGCGGTAGATAAAGTCAAACAGGTATTTGGTGTTCCGGTGTCCAGTCCGTTGGAACTGACCACATACAAAGAAGCCCAGGAGATGGTGGAAGAACTTTATGGGGAAGGTTTAAGTAATATGTCTGTGAAGCTGTCCGGCTGGATGAATGGCGGAGTACAGCAGAAAATGCTGGATTCGGTGAATCTGATCTCTGATCTGGGAAGCAAAAAGGATTTGCAGAACATGATCGATTCAGCAGAAGAAAAGGGCATTGCCGTTTATCTCAATGGCATTACAAATTATGCGATGGACAGTGGTATCACGGATGGATTCTTTGTTTATACAGATGCAGCGAAATTTGTAAGCCAAGAGAGCGCGAAATTGAATGTGTATGACACAGTCACTTACGAAAAGGCAGAAGAAGACAGAGATCCGTTCTATCTGTTAAAGGCTGATCTGGTATATGAAATGATGGATAATCTGGCAGATGCCGCAAATGGTTATCACGCAGGTGTTTCTTTTAGTGATATAGGCTATGAATTATCCTCTGATTTTTACCAGAAAGATCCTACCAGCAGACAGATGGCAATGGAAGAGCAGGCAGAAAAGCTGAAGAGCCTTGATGATAATGGAACGGATATAATGATCAATATGGGCAATGATTATGCAGTTGCTTATGCGGATATGGTCACAAATATGGATCTGGAAGGTACCGAATATTCGATCATTGATAAGAAAATTCCATTTTATCAGCTGGCAATTCATGGCTATGTCAATTATACCGGAGAAGCGCTCAATTTGACACAGAATACACAGAACGAGCTTTTGAATTCTGCGGAGTATGGAGCCGGTTTAGCTTTTACTTTTATGAAAGAATCAGCATTTGAGTTACAGAATACGCTATATACAGAGTATTTTGGTGCAGATTATTCCGCATGGCATGATGAAATGCTGGAGATATATACTCGATACAATGAGGAATTGGGTCACACATTTAACCAGAAGATGGTGGGACATGAGTATGTAACGAGTGAACTGACTTGTACGATTTACGAGGACGGCACGAAGGTTTATGTAAATTACAGTTATGATGAGCTGCAGGCAGACGATGGAACTGTGGTTCCTGCAAGAGATTATGTTGTGGTTCGATAAACCGAAACAAGATTTATTGGAAGATTAGAAAGGATTTGACTATGAAGAAACAGAAGAAATTGAGGGGTCTTCAAAGGCGTAAGGCAATATCCGGATACTTGTTTATCATGCCGTTTGTTCTGGGATTTTCAATGTTTATGGTAAAGCCTTTTTTTCAGTCGCTTTACATGAGCTTTTGTAATGTGGAAGTAGATTCGGGTGGTTTTAAAAATATTTTTGCAGGATTATCAAATTATATCAGAGCGTTTACTGTGGATCCGGAATTTAATCAGATGCTGGTAGAAGAAATTGGAAGCATGTGTATCAATGCACTGGCGTTATGGTATTTAGTTTCTTTGTGGCAATGATCTTAAATGAGAAATTCAAGGGACGTGCTTTTGTAAGAGCAATCTTCTTCCTGCCTGTGATCCTTTCTTCCGGCGTTATACTCGGGGTGGAATCCAATAATGCATTATTGTCCAGTGTGCAGGATATGATCCAGGAAAATGGCTCCAGCAACAGTATTACGGTAGCCATTCAGGATATACTGATGACTTCCGGTATGGGTTCCAAAATCTTTGAGGTTGTCTTCGATATTGTGGATGGTATCTATGATGTAGCTATTGCTTCGGGTATTCAGATTATTATTTTCCTGTCAGGATTGCAGACAATTTCAGAAAGTATGTATGAAGCGGCTGCAATTGAAGGATGTACGAAATGGGAAAGTCTGTGGAAGATCACGTTCCCAATGATCGTTCTCTGTTTTTGGTAAATTGGATTTATACCATCATAGATTTCTGTATGAGGTCAGATAATGCGGTAATGGAAAAGATAAGTGATGAAATGATCGTTCAGATCAACTATGGATATTCATCGGCCCTGGCGTGGGTGTATTTCCTGATCGTTATGGTCATCATAGGCATAAGCTCACTCATTATCTCAAAGGGGGTTTACTACTATGAGTAAGAAGACAAAAACAGCATATCAAACAATAGGTTTCTGGGAAAGAAATCGAAGATCTCAGGGGTATTTATTAAAAAAGACTGTGCGAAATATTGTCTATAAAATTGCAAGAGCAGCTTTGTTATTCGGTATGTGTTTTATGATCTTACAGCCTATACTGAATAAAATTTCTATCAGTTTTATGGCAGAGGAAGATTTGTATAATCCTATGATCATTGCGATACCGGAACATTTTACGAAAGCAAATTATGAACTGGCTGCACAGTTTATGTCCTATGGGACTTCGATCATAAACACGATTGTGGTCTCGCTGACAATAGCTGTTCTGCAGATCGCAGTATGTACACTGGTAGGTTATGGTTTTGCCAGATTTGATTTTCCGCTGAAGAAGTTCTGGTTCTTATGTGTTATGCTGGTCATTGTCGTACCGCCTCAGACTATTTCAACATCCTTATATCTGCATTTCAGATATTTTGATCTGTTTGGAATTATAGAGGCCGTGACAGGATCGAGTTTGAATTTGAGAGATTCGGTGTTGCCATATTATCTGATGAGTGCAGGGTGTATGGGATTGAAAAACGGGTTGTACATATTTATGATTCGCCAGTACTTCCGCAATATTCCTAAGGAATTGGAAGAGGCGGCATACGTGGACGGATGCGGCACCTTGAAGACATTCGTAAGAATTATGCTTCCGGATGCCAAACCGATTTTAACATCCTGTTTCCTGTTTGCGTTCGTATGGCAGTGGACAGATAAATTTTATTCCAAGATGTTCCTGGGCAATATAAAACTTCTTTCAACGCAGTTAGCGATGATCGCGGACCGGCTGGATTTTTATATTGTAAATACCTTGGGAAATCCGGCAGGAGCATCTATCGGATATACAAACTGTATTACATCTACAGGTACTTTGATGGTAATTGTACCGTTGCTGATTTTATATCTCTTTGCACAGAAAGGTTTTGTGGAAAGCTTAAGCACTTCGGGTATTAAGATGTAAAACGCAAAGAACTATTTTGTATATTATTCCTGAAAGGAACTTGCTGTCCCAGAAAGTGCAGGTGAATGAAAAAGGAATCATATAAAGAAAAAAGGAGGAAAAAAATGAAAAGCAGATTTGTAAAGAAATTAATCGCAGCATCGCTTGTAACTGCAATGTCAGTATCTATGGTTGCCTGCGGAGAGAACACCGATGATGCTCCTCAGAGCAGTACATCTTCGGAAGAGTCAGATGATTCTGAAAAGTATACGGTCATTACTGATGATGAAGGAAATCCTATTGATTTGGGAGGAATTGAAGTTGTCATCCGTGACTGGTGGACTCCAAGCGAAGAAGAAGAACCGAACAACGCTTATGAAGAGGCACGTCAAGAATATCGCGACTGGATTCAGGAAACGTATAACTTTACGATCAAAGAAATGGCTATTTCCGACTGGGGTTCAACTCCTGAAGATTTCTTAAATTATGCGACCAGCGGTGGAGATGAATATTATGTATTTGCGCTTCGCCCGGGCAGCGAATTAGTAGCTGCACTGAACAGCGGTTTAATGTATGACTTGTCTACGCTGGACTGTCTGGATTTCTCTGAAGAGAAATGGCAGGCAAACGGTGTTCATGAAGTGATGTCTAAGGGTGATGCGATTTATGGTATGAGAGGTATTGCTCCAGAACCGAAAGGCGGCATATACTTTAATAAGAGATTATTGGAGGAAGCCGGAATTACAGCAGATTCCATCTACGAATTACAGGAAAATGGAGAATGGACCTGGGATAAATTCGAAGAACTCTGTTCACAGGTTCAGGCGGATACCGATAACGATGGTGTGATTGACCGTTATGCAATGGTTAATTTTCGTTCCACCTTCTATAATGAAGCTGTTGCATCCAATTATGGCGATTACATCGCTATGGATGAAAATGGAAAATATTACAATGATCTGGAATCCAATGAGACGCTAGATGCATTAAACTGGGCTCTTAGAATGCTGGACACCTATGACTATCCGCAGCCTGAGGGAAGCGAATGGGATTACTGGGTAGAAGCATTCCAGAATGGCAAAGGCGCCTTTATCGCCGGTGAAGCTTATCAGGCAAGCGGTGACTGGGCGAACATGGAAGACGATTTCGGTTTTGTGTGCTTCCCGAAAGGACCTGCAGCAGATGACTATACCAACATCCGCAGCGACAACGTGTATGTAATCCCGGCTTGCTATGATGCCGAGAAAGCATGGAAGATTGCATTTGCTTATGATCTTTATACAGATCCGGTTCCTGGATATGAAGATTATAACGATGCGTTGTCAGGATATTATGATTCTTTCAGAGATACAGAGTCTGTTGACTTGACGATCACAAGATTGATGGAAAACGGAAGAGTCACCTACAATAATATGATCCCGAATCTGGATCTTGGTGCAGATTTACTCTGGGGTATCAGCAAAGATAATACTCCGGCACAGGCGGCTGAGGCAATCAGAAATACCTGGGCGTCTTATCTGGAAGAAGCAAATAAATAAATTGAAAGGGGGTGTTTCTGGGAGCCCCTTTTCTTGAAGTTAAGGAGAAATTTTCATGACAGTAATTGCAAAAAACCCTATTATGCCAGGATTTTATCCGGATCCTTCCATTTGTGCAGTGGGAGAAGATTATTATTTGATCAATTCAACGTTTGCTTATTTTCCCGGGCTTTCTCTCATGCACAGCAAAGACCTTGTACATTGGGAACAGATTGGCAATGTGATGGACAGAAAATCTCAATTGCCTTTGAAAGAGGCAGGGCACTCCGCAGGATTGTTTGCGCCCACGATCCGGTATCATGAAGGCGTTTTTTATGTAATCTGTACGAATGTGTCTTATGGCGGCAATTATATCGTAACAGCATCAAATCCGGAAGGACCATGGTCTGAGCCATATTATATTGAGGGAGCAGACGGCATCGATCCAAGTCTGTTCTTTGATGAGGATGGAAAATGTTATTATATTGGTACTCATCCCAATCCGGAAGGCTGTAAATATGATGGTGACTGGTATATATGGATCCAGGAACTTGATGTAAAAACCATGAAACTGGTGGGTGAACACAAAAATGTGTGGAATGGCGCCATGAAAAATATCGTATGGCCGGAAGGTCCTCATCTGTATAAAAAAGGCGAGTATTACTATATCATGCACGCAGAAGGCGGTACAGGACCTGATCATGCGGTAACGGTTTGCAGAAGCAAAAATATCTGGGGACCTTATGAAAATAATTTCTGCAATCCTATTTTGACACATAGACATCTTGGGCGTGACTATCCTGTTAAATATGTAGGACATGCAGATCTGATTGAAACACCTGCAGGTGAGTGGTATATGACTATGCTGGCAGTAAGACCCAAGGAAGGGTATACCACGATGGGACGGGAAACATTCCTTGCGAAAGTGGTTTGGGAGAATGACTGGCCCGTTGTAAATCCAGGTGCAGGAATGTTGACAGATACCGTAGAGATCGAACTGCCGGAGTGGAGACCGGAAACGGATGTAAATTCCTACACATACAGAACAGGTGCTAAGACCTGTGTACCGGGAAGCAGCAGGGAATATGATTTTACCAATATGAAAGTTCTTGGAGATGAATTTTTGTTCCTTAGAAATCCGGAAGAAAATATGTATCAATTAACAGAAAAAGGTCTGAATCTGCATTTCAGTCCTGTTACACTGAAAGAGAAAGCGAGCCCGTCTTACATTGCCATCAGACAGCAACATCACAGGTGTAAAGTAGAAGCATGCTTGAAAACAGATGGTCTTACTTCGGCAAGAAGAGCCGGGATTGCAGTCGTACAGAGTGATGAATGTCAGTTACGCGTTGAAGTAGGTGACAGCAAAGGGACGTAATTCTGTGCGAAAAAGGAATGGATCAATGTGTTGGCTCCGCGGTTGTGGAAGACAAAGAAGTGGTGCTTTCTATTGCCATAGATGAGTTGAAAGCGACTGTGGGAATGAAAGACAGTAAGAGGGAGATTATTCTGGCAGAAGATGTGGATATTCGCGCATTATCAACAGAAGTAGCAGGCGGGTTTGTAGGATGTACAGCAGGTATCTATGCAGTGGCTGAAGGAGAAGAGGCAGATGGATATGCCATGTTTAAGAGCCTTTCTTATGAGGAAAGAGAAGGCAAGTGAATGTGGCAGTTATTTTGTGGTCGATGTACTCTGAGTCTTATATCGTAACAGACATCCGGGATATTTTTCTTTTTGGTGATCTGTTTTTTAAAAAGGAGAAACAATTGTGAGTGATTTTTTTAATTGGGATAATAAATTCATGACTGCAATGTCAAAGGCCAGCGATGCAATCCTTTTAGGTATTCTTTGGATTGCATGCTGTCTCCCGATCGTTACAGTTGGAGCATCGTCCGCTGCGTTTTACTATGCATATCACAAGGCAGTTCGGCAGAGAAGGGGATATGCCTGGAAAGAGTTTTTCAGCGCCTTTAAATCAAACTTTAAATCTGCTATCATCATTTGGCTTATTATTTGGGCCTGTATCTTGTGACCGGAATGGATTGTTATATTTTGTATACGTCATTGGAAACCATGGATCACGCATTGTTTTTGCTGCTGATGATCATGATCGTGATTGCCTTAATAACGATATGGGGAATCTACGTGTTTCCGTATCTGGCGCGTTTCGAAAATACTACGAAAGTGATCATAAAAAACAGTATAGCGGTTATGGTCATGAATAATCATGGTCATTATTGCTTCTCGTGATTTTTGTGGCAGCGGCAGCGCTGTTTCTTCTGGTTCCGCCGGCTGCAATTTTTGTGCCAGCCTTTTACATGTGGGTGGATAACAAAATTTTAGAACGGATTTTCCGGAAATACATGAGAAAAGAAGATTTAGAAAAACAGATAGAATTGGACAGAGCAAAATCTGGTATGATTTAAGCGATAACTTTGATTTTGCAAATTCTATCGTTTCATTTAATTACTGTCAGGAAGGAGCAGATATGCGAAAAAAAAGGACCAGCAATGCGTTAAAAGGGATTGCGAGTTGTATGATCTGTGCATGGTCTTTATGTGCCTGCGGAAATGTTGCCGAGGATTCATCGGACCGTAAAGTAATGGAAGAGAGCAAAGCAGCAGAATATGAAGCTTTGTTTGATGAAATTGAGGCGATTACGCCGTACAAATCATTGAGCAATACCAATCCGATCATGACTCAGAGATTTGGTGCAGATCCATACGCTATGGTTTATAAGGATCGGGTTTATTTCTATATGACCGGAGATACTTTTGAATATGATGCAGATGGAAGTGTAACGGAGAATACTTATGGAAAGATCAATACCATCAGCGTAGTTTCAACAACGGATATGGTGAACTTTGAAGATCATGGTACAGTATATGCAGCGGGTTCCAAAGGAGCTGCTAAATGGGCAGCTAATTCTTGGGCTCCGGCAGCGGCATGGAAAGAAATCGATGGAGAAGTAAAATTTTCCTGTATTTTGCAAATTCCGGCGGAGGGATTGGCGTATTGACTTCGGATAGTCCGACAGGACCCTTTGAGGATCCGTTAGGAGAAGCGTTGATCAACAATCATACACCGAATTGTGCAGATGTCATATGGATTTTTGATCCTGCAGTTCTGGTGGATGATGACGGAAGAGCATATCCT
>ERZ860009.335-NODE-335-length-22719-cov-1.600291_pt1 | contig 22719 bp, 27 predicted proteins | sample MGYA00510114_ERZ860009 | MGnify/ENA primary metagenome ERZ860009 (study PRJEB30046, sample SAMN00715177) | human gut metagenome | study: EMG produced TPA metagenomics assembly of the A metagenome-wide association study of gut microbiota in type 2... | reverse complement strand
CCTGCGGGAATCGAACCCACAATTACAGCTTAGGAGGCTGTCGTTATATCCATTTAACTAAGAGAACAAATGCCGATTACCGGCAGTTCCTGACAATTTATTCAAGGCAAAGGTTTCCCTGCATCCAGACATTTCCACGAAAACGTCTGCCTATCGCAGGTTCACCCAATAAATCTTTTTCATTGATACACACATCGAACTGGATGTTATTGCACAACAACTTCATTCCATACAATTTTTCGTGTGTAAGTTTATTTTCCATCGTGACACAGTCAATAATTTCTCCCAATACCGTATACTGGTCACTCTCAATCCCAAACGGCATAAACGTTGACTTCACGATACTGAAAATATCTTCCTTCATCACTCTCTGGGACAGCAGTGCATAAGTATCCATATCCTCCAGCGTAAGGCTTTCGATTGCATCTTCATCGCCTTCTCTTGCCTGTGCGATCAGCTGATTGTGCCGGTCATTTTTCTGGATAGCTGGTACATCATTTTTTTTTCTCTCCACAACGGGACAGAGTATTTTTCCCTCGGTGGAAAGTCCTGCAAGCATTGCCCCATAATGTATTTTGGAAAGGTGCCGGTTTGCCTCTGCCAGATAATCCGCTACATTCTGTATATAAAAAATCAGTGTAACTCCAAGATTAACCTCGTCACATACTCCTGCATAGGACTCTTTCTCGGCATGTTTTTCTACATCAATCTGCTCATTCGTCGTAATACTGGTACCAAACACATACGGATAGTAATAATCCATATGAAAACTGTCATCTTCCTGATAAGTACCCCGAACCGTAATTCCGGCATTTGCCGCAAATGAACCTGACAGTTCCGCAAACTCGTTTCCCTCAGAATCTTTTGTAATTTTCATAATCTCCGGACGGGTAATTACTTCATCCAGTATCATTTCAAGATCTTTTTTTGTAATATCTGAAAATCCAATCGCCCTAAGGAATTTGTGCACTTCGCGGTTCTCCTTTCTCCATACATTACTATATTCTATCATATTATTTGAAGAATGGAAATATCCTTTTGTAACATTAAATTGTATTTTTTTTCTGACTCCCCGGAATGAAAATCCAGAACAACCGGACACTTCGGATCCTCTGTCTGCAAAACGACAATTCCCTCTGCCTGATTACTCATCTTCACTGCCGTTCCTACCGGATAATAGGCAATCTTAGATAGCAGGGTTTCCACCACTTTCCGGTCATACTTGTGTATGATTCCTTCCTGTATCTTTCCGATTGCATCCTGCAGGGGAATCCGTATGCACTCCATACCCGTAATATAACTGTCAAATGCATCGCATGCCTGAATAATCCTGCATTCCATTGCAAAATCTCTGCGGCGCATCGGAAACCCCTTCCATCAAGTCTTTCATGATGAAATAAAACCATCTTTTTTGATACTTCCGGGATCCAGCTTACCTCATCCAAAGCGGAATATCCTAAAATGGTATGTTTTTTGTACTCAAATGCTTCTATGGGATCTTCCTTTTCCCAGTCCCGGTTCACATATCCTGTTGTGATATAACGGAGTCCGAGATCATGGAGCAGTGCCCCAACTGCAATATTATATTGCCTCACCTGATCCAGATGAAGTAATCTTGCCACAAATACACTCACAAGTGTCACCATGACAGTATGTTCATATAAATTTACAATCCGGGCATTGATATCAATAATTATATTTTCCGGTATTTTGCTTACTTCTTTTACAACTTCATTTGCGATTACTTCAAATTCGCGCAGCGACTTATTCTTATGATAGATATGGTTTTCCATCACCCGCTGTACGCGTTCCACAAACTTACCGAAAACAGAATAATCAATAATCCGCGATGGCATTTCATAATTTTCATACGGATCTTCTACCATAAGGGTGTCAATCCCAAGTGAACGGATCAAAGGAACATATTCCTTCTTGAGCCTGCTTCCCCTTGAAATTAATATCATTTTTTCATCTGTAAGAACTGGTTCTGCTAATATTTCATTTCCACACAACTCACTTACTGATTTTACCCTCATGTTACACTCCCGTTATTTTGCAGGATTGCTGCCGGTAGATTCTTTTGCCATCTTTAAAGCTTCCTGCTCTTCTTCTGCTAATGTAATAATTGAATTTCCGTCTATAATCTCTTTTATGTAAGTATAGCAGCCCTCTCTGCTGTGTACTGCATTGAGAACGAATCCATTATCTGACTCATTCAACATTGCAAGGGAAAAACTAAGCTTTCCACCCATCTCATTAAAAGCATCGTATTTTACCAGTCCGACCTTCTGAAATGTGAATTTCATATTGTCAAACATTTTTCTGATATTTTTCTCGTTTGCTTCATTTGCAGATATCAGTTTATCGACCTGAGACAAACGGGTTACCAAAGTTTCTTCCAATGATTTTGCATCTTTTCCCATCATGAATGCTTCATACTTTTTACGCAGTTTACTTGTCTTTGCCATATTCACAACGGTAAGTATAAATAAAATAACACAAAAAGCTGCTAATCCTAAAATAATATAATCGGAATCAAATCCTAAGTATTCTGATATCATATTTTTCTCCTGTTTCTATTTTCTTACATTCTGTTAAAATTTTAAATAGGCTTTTATCCCTATTTTTCTACATTTATTTTTGTATCGTCCGAATCATGTCAATAATCCGGTCAAGTTCATCCTGGGAATAATATTCAATCTCAAGTTTCCCTTTCTTCGCATCCTTATGGTTAATACATACCTTTGTTCCAAGAATGCCTTTCATCTGCTCTTCTAAATCATGATACACGGCTTCCAGTTTCGGGTCAATCTTCTCTTTTTCTTCTTTTTTCTTCTTTTTTTCATTCTGGAGGCTTTTTACCAGTTTCTCCGTATCCCGCACACTCAATTTTTCATCAAAAATTTTCTGCGCAATGATATACTGCTGTTCCTGATCTTCAATTCCCAGAAGTGCGCGTGCATGTCCTGTTGTCAGCATCTCATCAATGACCATCTGCTGTACTTTTTCATTCAGTTTCAACAGCCGCATGGCATTTGTGACCGCTGTTCTGCTCTTGGAAACCCGCTCTGCTACCTCATCCTGCTTTAGATTAAATTCTGTCAGAAGCCGCTTAAAAGCCAGTGCTTCTTCAATTGGATTTAAATCTTCCCTCTGAATATTTTCTATCAGGGAAATCTCCATAATTTCCTGTCTGGTAAGTTTCTTGATAATCACAGGAATTTCTTTGATTCCGGCTATTTTTGCGGCTCTCCACCGGCGCTCCCCGGCGACAATCTCATAATAATCCTCCCTCTCCTGCACCAGAAGTGGCTGCAATACTCCATACTGTTTTATGGATTCTGCCAGTTCAAGCAATGCATCCTCATCGAATTTTTTTCTCGGCTGCTCTCTGTTCGGTTCTACCTTTGTGATATTCATCATGATAGCATCTGCCGCGTGCTCACTCTTTGGTGTTGGATTATTTTTTGAAGCTGCCGGTTTTGTATTCACCTTGTCTGTAATCAGAGAATCCAAACCTTTTCCCAATCCTTTTTTAACTGCCATTGTTACTCCCTTTCTTTTTACAAATCTTTACGACCCACGATTTCCTTTGCAAGCTTGCGGTAACTCTCTGCCCCCGCAGATTTGCTATCGTACATATTGATCGGAATTCCATAAGATGGTGCTTCTGCCAATCGAATATTTCTCGGAATCATCGTTTCATAAATCTTTGTATCCAGATTTTCTTTTACATTTTCTACAACCTGATTTGACAATTTCGTCCGGACATCATACATGGTAAATACAACGCCTTCCATCTGCAGATTGGGATTTAATCTCTCCTGTACAAGATTAATGGTATGTATCAACTGGCTCAGTCCTTCCAGTGCATAATACTCACACTGAATCGGGACAAGAACCGTATCTGCAGTTGTCATGGCATTTACCGTCAGCATATTTAAAGATGGCGGACAGTCAATCACAATGAAATCGTAATCATCACGGATATAGTCAACTGCTGTTTTTAATATATATTCTTTATCGTTTATTCCTAATAATTCTATTTCCGCACCTGCCAGATTTACATTGGATGGAATCAGACGCAGGCCTTTTACAACGGTATCCTGAATACTCTCATTGATGGAACATTCATCCAGCATCAGCTCATATACCGTATTCTCAACCTCGTTTTTATCCACGCCAAGTCCACTCGTCATGTTTCCCTGCGGATCTAAATCAATAGCAAGTACACGTTTGCCCATTTCAGCAATACTTGCTGCAAGATTTATCGATGTCGTTGTTTTACCGACCCCACCCTTTTGATTTGCAATTGCAATAATTCTTCCCATATTTTCCTCTTTTCTTTCTTATTCTCTGTATATAGAGTGTATTTTTATTTATCCTTTTTAATTTTTAAATGCAAAGGTTCTTCCCCATGTATTATTCTGTAAATTCCTTTGCGATGCCGGATCAGCATAAGGACAGTTGCAATCAGTACACATACAAGTTCTATAGATTTTCCATGTATAAAATATACCGTTGGAATTGCAAGCGCAGGAATGACAACCGCGCCCAGCGGAAGCCATCCGGTAAGTAACACTACCATGCCTCCTATTATGCAACAGATTGCTCCCAGAACTCCAAATGTAAGTATCAACCAAGTACAGGTAACTGTAACACCTTTTCCACCTTTTCCTTTTCTCCACAGTGGATAATTATGTCCAAAAATCGCTCCAAATCCTGTATATAAAAAAATATCATGCCATGTTTTATCTGGAAATAACAGGCGACCAAGAATACCGGCTACAATAACTTTTAATATATCGCCGGCTAATACCAAAACACCTTCCTTTTTCCCGATATGTTCCATGACATTTGCCATCCCGGGATTTCCAGATCCTATTTTACTTACATCATTTCCTGTGGAATGTTTTACAACGAACGTTGCAGTTAACATTGTTCCGTATAGATATCCCAAAATCAATAATATACTTTTATATATCATACACATCTTCCTCTTATTTTCTATTACAGTATAACATAAAATCGATTAATCTCGAATAGTAATTATGTTGTTATTTTGCAGATTTTTATGTTTTTCTTTGAGCTTTTTTTGTGAAATGTTTCACGTGAAACATTTTTATTTTATATTCTTTTTATTATAAACGGAATCGCAGCTTAAATGTGTAGATTGGAAATCTTTTTATATCTTCTTTTGGATTGATATACATAGTGTTACTTAAAAGACAATTTTTTCTACACGATAAATATACTCTGTCTCATATTAATTTAATGGAAGAAAGAACACATTCCTATTCCATAGGACGGAAGAAAGGACACATTCACTTTCTACACATAACGAAAGAAATTATAGACAAAGAAATAATATTTGCAAGACCTGTCTGTAAAAAATAAGATGTTAAATTTGATAGTCATAGCTTTCCCAGAAATATATTAATTAACGCTTTTTTATTTCCTCCTTTCTATGGTACAATGATAAAACACAATTACTGGAAGAAAATATGTTTAATAATATGATAAAAGGGTCACTAAGGTATGCATCGAATTGCATGCAGCATGCGTCGATAATATCTTTTGCCCCTTTTATTATATAAAGACGTTCAGAAAATGTATTTCATACAATTGCAAAAACACCAAAAGTAACTATATATGATATAGGTTTTGACACGGATACTCTCATAACATATTTGCACGTTTGTTACATATTTTCGAATCCTATAGGTTTTGATATCGGTACTCTCACAACGTGACTATATCTATATCTATTTATAAGGATATGGGAGAGATATAATGATATGAGAGTCAAAAAACATTTTGCCCCTCATTTGAGATTAATCAGATTACTACATGCTTCGCATTCTCATAATTTGACCACATCTCGAAATCCGTTAATTTACATGCTTGCATAGTAAATTGCTACTTTCTCAATTGTGGTGTGGGTCATTACGGTATCCATCAAATTGCATGCAAACATACATCAATCATACCTTATGACCTTTTAATCATATAATTTCATGGAAAAGATTTTCAAGGAAACGATACTGATAAGTACCAAACATATCTCTGACACATCCCTGGTACACCCATATCAGAAAGATTTTACAAAAAAAATTACAAAATCTTTGAAATAATGTAGACTCATTTACAAGATATATAAGATACGACTATTCAGGAGATTAGCGAAACCTATAAAATATCAGAAGTATGAATACATTGTAGCAATTTACCCTCTGCACCATTTGACAGATAAAAAGATAATTATATTTATTCCGAAACGATGATAAAATTGTCCTCACCACTGATCTGATGATAAACGGAACATTATTTTATTCAGTAACTGCTTGATCTCTTAAATAAAAATTTAAAAGATATGATTAGTGATGTTACTTTAAAAATCGGGATGAACTGGATATGTAGGGAAAAGAAGGTAATAAATGGGACAACTATGAAATTTATTTTTTTACCGATGGGCTTAATAAGAAAGTATTTCCAAAACTTTCATTCATATTATGTTCATATTGTTCCGGTAGTTTATCATTCGTTCATTAATTTGTAAAACCGGAGCAAAATCATGCATATCATAAATTCACCGGGCAAACTTATATTTAAACTGCTCTCCAGCAAATTCTACTTATGAAAATAAAAAAGGATAATAAAATGTTTCACGTGAAACATTTTGTTATCCTTTTTTAAACGAAACTCTCTCGTTTTCCATTCTTTTTACAATTCAATTAAATTATTGCGAATAGCAAACACTGCAGCCTGCGTCCGATCTGTTACTTCTATCTTCTTAAAAATGTTAGATACATGGTTCTTAACAGTTCTCTCACTGATATTTAACTTTTCAGCAACTTCCTTATTATACATTCCAACTGCCAAAAGCCTCAAAACTTCCAATTCACGCTTTGTGAGGCTCTCTATCTTTCCTTCATCCCTGTTCTTTTCAATCATCTTGGAATTTAATGATGGAATAAGACTTGGCTGAATATAATTTTCTCCTTCTACGATGGAAAATATAGCTTTTTTCAATTCTGCGGATTCAGAATCTTTTAAAATATAGCCATCCACCCCTATATCGACCGCTTTCATCAGATATTCCACTTCATTATGAACGGTGAGAACCAAAACCTTTACCTTTGACTTTGAAGATTTAAGCGTCTGCAATACTTCCAGACCATTTTTTCTCGGCATATTAATATCAAGCAATAATACATCCGGTGTACAAATTTTTAACTTTTCCAGACAGTCAACACCATCTTCTGCTTCTGCAACTACCTGTATATCTCCTTCCAATTCCAATAAACTTTTTAATCCCTCTCTGATCATGGAATGATCATCTGCGATCATAATTTTAATTGCCATTTTTATAAGTCCTCCTTCATTTTTGGAATTGACACAATAATAGAACATCCCTTTCCAGGTGCAGATTCTATAGAAATTGTTCCTGATAACAGATAGACCTTTCTTTCATCATAGACAATCCGAATCCGGAATTATCATCCCTTGTCTCATCGGGAACTGCATGAACATCAAATCCCTTACCGTCATCCTTAATAACTAATACAATCTTCTTTTCTAAATAAGAAACTTTTACCTCCAGATAAGATGCCTGTGCATGCTTAACTGCATTATTACATGCCTCCTGAATCACTCGAAGCAATGTAATCTGAACAACACTGTTAATCGGATATGATGTACCTTCCGTATAATATCCACATTCTATTCTATGGAATCTCTGAAATCGATCTAATGCTCTTTCAACCGTAACGTCAAATCCAATGTCATCAAAAGACATGGGTCTTAAATCATAGATTAATCCTCTGGTATCCTCAATTATTTTACGGAGTGTCTGACCAATGGAAAATAGCTCTAATTTACATTTTACCGGATCTGATTCTATAATTTTTGAGCATAATTCCGTTTTATGTACAATTGCAGTCAGATTCTGTGTGGTAGAATCATGTAATTCTCGCGCTATTCTCTGACGCTCTGTTTCAACAGAACGAAGTAATGCCAGCCTGGTATCATAAGAATCTATATCCGCAGCCTCATGAATCTTTCTTTCAATCTCCGTTTCTTCCTTGATAACGCTGGTAATATCTGCAATTCGAAATTCATATTCCTGCATCTGATCTCTCAGACACATAATTTCATTTGATATCCTTTTTTGATCTGCCCGAAGTTCTTCCATCTTTTCTTTATGAAAAGAATTAAATTCTCTCGGGCTGAACGCTTCATATCCGGGATTTGTTTCCTTCTCTAAAACTTGAAGAAACTTTGTATTCTCTTTTACTTTATTTTCATATGAAGAAATCTGCTCTTCCAGAGAAACTTTGTGTTCTATATACTCCTGACGGATTTTTTCCAGATAATCTTTTACCATCTTATTCCTCAAACATATGTTCTGTTTTGTATTTTCAATATCAATAATATTATAAATCATTTTACGGGTAAAGAAAATAAAGAAATAAATATTGTTTGTAAAAAGACCCAAAAATGTCTATAATATATTTAAAATCAAACAAATTTTAAATACAAGGAGGATTTCCATGAAAAAAGGCACAAAAAAATTTCTTTTTTTGAGTGTTGCAACACTGGCAGGAATGTATGCATACAATCAGTTTGTTGCCTCCACTTCCACAAAAAAGAATATGCTCCCAACCAAAAACGGATCCTATTATTCCTGGAAACAGGGAAATGTTTTTTACACAAAAACTGGAACAGGAGATCCTGTTCTTCTTATTCATGACACAAATTCCGCTAGTTCATCTGTTGAGTGGTCAAAAATTTCAAAAAGACTTCAAAAGAAACATACGGTATATACCATGGATCTTCTGGGCTGCGGTCTCTCCGACAAACCAGGGCTGAGTTATACCAACTATATGTATGTCCAGCTGATCACTGCTTTTATCAAAGATATTATAAAATCCAAAACATCAGTTGTAGCTTCAAACCTCTCCTCCTCATTTGTAATTATGGCAAATCAACTGGATGCCTCCATCATTGACAAAATGATTTTTATTAATCCGGTTTCCTTCCATTCCATGGATGCCATGCCGGATCAGCAAAGTAAACTAAAGCAAACGATCATAAATCTTCCTCTGGTCGGAACCTTTATCTATAATTTGCTCATGAACCCGAAGCGTATTGACCGTCAGTTCCGTTTTATCTATTACTTCAGACCTCAGCTGATTTCTTCCAAAACGAAAGATGCCTACTATGAAGCAGCCCATATGGACAACAGTAATGGAAAATACTTATACTCAAGTCTTCTTGGCAATTATATGAATATTGACCTTCGGCATGCTGTGAAAAAAATCACAAAACCTGTTTCTTTTATTATCAGCAGCGATATAAAAGCAAACTACAAAACAGCACAGGAATATCGTAAACTGAATTCTAACATAGACATCACCTATGTTTCCAATTGCAAATTGTATCCACAACTGGAGAATCCGGAAAAGGTTTACCAAATTATTGAAAACAAGTTATCCAATTAATTGGAAATGGACTGTACCTCAAAGGTACAGTCCATTTTTTATAACTCATCCATAAATGTGGATAACATCTTTTTTCCGCTCAAAGCAGTGGAAAAAGGCATAAATTACAAAGGATTTTTGGAGGGCATTCCGGCTTTTCTTGGATATTTTTTTGATGTACCGTTTGCCTTTGTTAAAGAAATGAATGCCCGCTGCGCCTCTCCAATAGAAAACTTATACACATCCTCAACTTTTCCTCCGAGAAGAAAAATAGCTGATTTTGCAGCTGCCACTTCATTTTCACACTCTCCCGATTTATAAGAAATAAACTTTCCACCCAACCGGACGAATGGAAGACAATATTCTGCAAGTGTGGATAAATTGGCAACCGCACGTGAAACACAAAGATCAAACTGTTCTCTATATTCGGGCATGCGTGCCAGATCTTCTGCGCGGCCATGAACCGTATAGATCTCTGTCAGTCCTAACGCATCAATCACTTCATTCAAAAAAACAAGTCTCTTATTTAAAGAATCGGCCAGCACCACATTTAATTCCGGAAAAACAATTTTTAATGGGATTCCCGGAAACCCCGCACCAGTTCCAAGATCTATAACTTTTAACGGCTGATGAAGATCCACAACCTGTATCAGAGAAACACTATCTACAAAATGTTTCTCGACGACTTCATCAAAATCGGTAATGGCAGTCAGATTCATCACCTTATTTTTTTCGATGAGCATTTCATAATAAGTCATAAATTGCTGCAACTGCTTGTCTGATAACGAAATATTCATCTTTTCAAGCATAGACAGAAAATGGTCTGTATTATATTCCATAGAATCCTCCATTATTCTTGTTTTTCTTTGTGTTCATCCGGGTTTAACTTAAAAAATAAATCTGGATTTGAATATTTTAACTGTTCCAGATAGACCAGAAGAACAGAGATATCGGCTGGTGTGACACCCGAAATACGTGATGCCTGACCGATATTCAACGGCTGGAACTCATTCAGCTTCTGTTGTGCCTCGATTCGAAGTCCCGAAATTTCATTATAGTCGAATTTCTCAGGAAGTTTTTTCTTCTCCAGCTTTTTGAACTTCTCTACCTGCTTAATCTGTCTGCTGATATATCCATCATATTTGATCAGAATGTTCACCTGCTCTGTTACCTCCGCAGGTAAATCCGGCCGGTCTGTATCAATTTCTGCCAGCTTATCATAATCCAGCTCCGGTCTGCGAATCAAATCGGAAAGCGTTGTACCGGTATGAAGCGGAATGCTTCCATATTGCTCCAGTACATGCTGTACCCTCGCATTCGCACCAAGCTTAACTTCATTCACGCGCTCAATTTCCTTTTTTATCAGTTCCTCTTTTTTGCAAACCCAGTCATACCGCTCCTTGAAATCAGTCCAATTTCATATCCCTTTTTTGTCAGCCGCAAATCTGCATTGTCCTGACGCAAAAGTAAACGATATTCCGCTCGTGAAGTCATCATGCGGTAAGGTTCGCGGTTTTTCTTTGTGACAAGATCGTCAATCAAAACTCCGATATACGCTTCCGACCGGTCAGAATCAGAGGATCTCTTCCCTTAATTTCCATTGCAGCATTGATTCCGGCAATCAATCCCTGACAGGCAGCCTCTTCATATCCGGAGCTTCCATTAAACTGACCGCCGCTGAACAAACCTTTCATTGCCTTAACTCAAGAGACGCATACAAATTGTTTGCATCAATACAGTCATACTCTATCGCATATGCATTTCTTACAATTTTAACATGTTCCAGTCCCGGAAGTGTCCGGTACATTTCATGCTGAACATCCTCCGGCAGAGAAGATGACATTCCGCCCACATACATTTCATTTGTACTAAGTCCTTCCGGCTCAATAAAAATCTGATGCCTGTTTTTATCTGCAAATTTTACCACTTTATCTTCAATGGACGGACAGTATCTCGGTCCTGTTCCCTCAATGATTCCCGCATAAATCGGAGAACGATCCAGATTGTTCCGGATAATTTCATGTGTCGTTTCATTTGTATAGGTCAGCCAGCAGGAAGCCTGCTCGATCTGCACATCCTCCGGATTCGTTGTGAAAGAAAACGGAACAACTCTTTCATCTCCAAACTGCTCTTCCATTTTTGAAAAATCAAGACTCCTTTTATCGACACGCGCCGGTGTTCCTGTTTTAAATCTTCTTGTCTGGATACCATGAGCAACTAGGGAATCTGTCAGATGGTTTGCAGCTGATAATCCATTTGGTCCCGTATGTGTAATCATTTCACCGGTTAAGCAGCGCGCTCTCAGATAAGTTCCCGTACAAAGAACAACTGCCTTACATCTGTAAACACCTCCGGAAACTGTACGCACTCCGGTAATTTTCTGTTCTTCTCCCTCATGATATTCATCTTCCGGGAAAAACTGGTCTTTATTTGTTAATATCTCTGCGACTTCCGCCTGTCTTATGGATAAATGATCTGTATTCTGCAGGGTTTTCCGCATTTCTTTTTGTATTCCGCTTTATCAGCCTGTGCGCGGAGAGAATGTACAGCCGGTCCTTTTGATTTGTTCAGCATCTTCGACTGGATAAATGTTTTATCAATATTTTTGCCCATCTCTCCACCAAGTGCATCAATTTCCCGAACCAGATGTCCCTTGGAACTTCCACCAATGTTCGGATTACATGGCATTAGTGCAATACTGTCCACACTTACCGTAAACATCATTGTTTCCAATCCAAGTCTGGCACATGCCAATGCTGCCTCACAACCTGCATGCCCGGCACCAACAACAACCACATCATATGTTTCTTCAATATAAGGAATATTTTTCTTACCCATTTTTTTACCTGCTACTTTCCCATACAAAACTTTGAAAAAATTTCATCCACCAGATCATCCTCGACAGCTTCCCCGATAATCTTACCCAGCTCTTCATACGCGCCCATCAGATCAATGGAATAAAAATCTTCCGGCATGTCATCCTCAATACTTTGCGTTACCTGATGTAAATGATCAAGTGCTACCTGAAGTGACGTTTTCTGCCTCATGTTAATTGCATAAACTTCATCATTAAAAGTAACTTCACCCTGGAAAAACATATTCCGGATCGTTTCTTCCAATTCATCAATTCCCTGATGTTCTTTTGCAGAAATCGGAATAATCTTTTTATCCAGAATATGCTGTACCTCTTCCACTGTGACTTTTGTGTCCAGATCTGATTTGTTTAATAAAACAATTGCTTTTTTATCCTGCAACAGATCCATGATCTCATAATCACTTTCATCCAGTTCTGTCGATGCATCAATCACATAGATTACGAGATCCGCCTTCGATGCATATGTTCTCGCCCGATCCACACCGATTTCTCCACTACATCTTCCGTATCCCGAATTCCAGCCGTATCCATTACGTTTAATGTAATTCCATTCAGGTTAATCTGCTCTTCCAGGACATCTCTGGTTGTTCCTGCAATTTCCGTTACAATTGCCCGTTCCTCTCCCACCAGAATATTCAACAGAGAAGACTTACCTGCATTGGGTTTACCCACAATTACAGTGTTGATACCTTCCTTCAGAAAACGCCCATTTTCAAAGGTTTTGAGGATTTTATCAATTTTTATAACCAAGTTATCCACAGTATTGTGTAAAGTTTGTGGATAATTATCCAGAGAAATATGTTCAGGGTCATCCAAGGCAGATTCTATAAAGGCAATTTCATGCAATATATCTGCCCGGATCTTCCGGATATCCACAAGAACTGCCCCCTGCAGCTGGGAAAGTGAACTTTTCAGTGCAAATTCATTTTTTGCGTTGATAACATCAATAACAGATTCTGCCTGTGTCAGATCAATCCGGCCATTTAAAAATGCCCGTTTCGTAAATTCGCCGGGTTCTGCCGGCCGTGCCCCATGTCTGATTACGGTTCCAGAATTCTTTTCATAACATAGACACCGCCATGACAGTCAATTTCCACCGTGTCTTCTTTTGTGTAAGAATGTGGTGCCTTCATGAGCAGAACCATCACTTCATCCACCATCTCGTTATCGTCATAAATATAACCATAATGAATGGTATGACTTCACATAAACTCAATTTTTTATGACCATATTTCGAACGATAAATCCGGTCAATAACCGGCAATGCGTCTTCTCCGCTGATCCGGATAATCCCAATTCCCGAAGGAGACATCGCGGTCGCAATTGCAGCAATTGTATCTGAATCATAAGTCTCTCCAATTCCAAACAAAGGTGAATACCCAAAACTGGATATTCACCTTATTTTTTAACTCTATCAGTCAGTTCCTTATTTCTTTAATGTTACAACTACATGGCGATATGGTTCATCCCCTTCACTGTGTGTTGTAACATAACGATCATTCTGAAGTGCAGAATGAATGATCCGTCTCTCAAAAGGATTCATTGGTTCAAGAGAAACCGGGCGCTTGGTGCGCTTTACCTTGTACGCAATATTCTTTGCAAGATTCTCAAGTGTCTCTTTTCTTCTCTTTCTGTAATCTTCCGTATCAATCTTAACCTTATAATATTCATCGGAATGTTTGTTGATTGCAAGATTTGTCAGATACTGAAGAGAATCCAACGTCTGTCCTCTCTTACCGATCAGAATTCCCATATCATCTCCCTTTAACTCTACTTCAATGATATGTTCTTCCTCATTTACTGCAACGAGAATTTCTACCTCCATCTTCATCGCATCGAAAATGGAAGATAAAAATTCAACAACATTCTCATCAATGGAAAATTTCTTACGAGCCTTAATTACTGCATTTTTACTTCCGATTCCAAGAAAACCGGTACTTCCTTTATCAAGAACCTCATACTCAAGCTGATCACTGGTTATTCCCAGCTGAACAGTAGCCTGTGTAATCGCGTCATCCACGTTTTTAGCAGAAATCTCAATAAACTCCATATAACTGCCCCCTCTTATTTACGATTGTTCTTTTCACTAAATTCTTTTACAAGATTTGCTTTCGCTGCCATACTTCCCGGCTTTGCATTTGCTTTCGCTGCATTTGCCTTTTCACGCTCCATCTCTATATTTGCAGAAGAAACATTTGCCTTCGACTGGATGGATCTGGTATTCATTGCCGCTGCCTGGCGGATGCGTTCCTCTGTAACACCCATCTTCTCACGTTTCTTCTTCACTTTTTCCTGATTCTTTGCAATAATATCCTCAAGATCTAAGTTCTCAATATGTTTATTGATAAAGAACTGCTGTACTGCACGACATAATGCACTGGCAACCCAGTAAATACCAAGACCAACCGGTGTCACGAAACAGAAAAACAAAGACATCAGAGGCATCATGGTATTCATAGTTTTCATCTGTCTTGCCATCTGATCATTATCCCCGCCTGCGGTAGCTGCGGTTGGCATCAACTTGATATTGATCACCTGTGTAATATAAGATAAAACCGGAATCAATACTGCAATAATCAACAACAGCCATGCATGACTTGCTATACTGCTCTTAATGATTGCCCACGGAGTATCTGAAATATTCAGTCCAAGAAAATAATTAAACTGGTTCATGTCATGGAGTGTAGAATTAAGGCTGTCACTCAGATTCGGAAACTGCTCAAAAATAGTTTTTCCTGCATCTGCTGTCTTCTCCCATGCAGTAGATGGAAGCTTGTACATAATATCGGTAACATAATTCGAAAGTGTAGTGCCGGTAGCAGCATTTAATTTATCTGCCACATTGTTTGCATTTAATCCACTGGACGTCACTGCATTAAAGTTTGTCATCAATGCAGTGAGTTTATCCACAAAACCATTGGTATTGATAATTCCGTCCACAAGACCGGTGTAAGAAGATCTCACACTGCTGATATATGCCGGAATATTATAAAATACACGATACAAAGCAAACAGAATCGGCATCTGGATAAGCATCTGGATACAGCTTCCGGATGGAGAAATACCATATTTCTGATATACAAGCTGTGTCTCCTGATTCATTGCCATCATGGCTTCCTGATCCTTGCGATTCTTATATTTATCACGGATCGCATTCAGTTCCGGCTGCATTTTCTGCGAAAGTTTCGAGAATTTCTGCTGCTGGATTGTCAATGGCAAAAGACACATATAGATCAAAATCGTCATGAGAACGATTGCAAGCGGTACACTGTTGATCGTACCACCGGAAATTTTTAAAACAATATCGTAAATTCCGCTCATGATCCATCCAAGAACCTTTGCAATCGGTCCGAGGAATTTTCCGGAATACGCTGTCAATTCAATCATGCCTGACATAAAAACCTCCATTTGGTTTATGGAACCGGGTCATATCCTCCCTTAGAAAAAGGATTACATCGCAAAATTCTCCAGGCAGCCAGTGCCCCACCCTTTATCGCACCATACTTTTGCACAGCTTCCAGTCCATAACAGGAACAGGTCGGATAATACGGACATTTCGTTGACTTCATGGGAGAAATATATCTCTGATAGAATTTAATACATGCAATAAGTAATTTTTTCAATAGAATTCCATCTTCTTTTCCATATTAATGTATTATTTTGTGAAGACCTCCAAGATGTTTCAGTGCGCTCGAAATCTGATGAAACGAAGCATCACGCGCTGTTCCTCTTGCGATGACTACAATGTCCAAACCACTATTGAACATGTCCTCCTGTAGCCGGTACCCCTCTCTGATCAGACGGGTCAAATGATGTCTTATAACACTATTTCCTACTTTTTTACTAACGGATATACCTAATCTGTTTTTGTCTGTGTGATTTTCCAGAACATACATAACCAATAAACGGTTTGCATATGAATTTCCTTTGTTATACACATTCTGAAAATCTTTACTTTTCTTTAATGATTCTGAGAACTTCATCTGAAAATATCCTCATAATAGAAGAAAAGACCACAATAATGTGGCCTAAGCTGATAATTTTTTTCTACCTTTTAATCTTCTAGAGCCAATACTTTTCTTCCGCCTGCAGTACTCATTCTGCTTCTGAAACCATGAACTCTGGCTCTCTGTCTTTTTTTTGGTTGGAATGTCATCTTCATTTCGTATCCACCTCCTCTACGTTAAAAAACATCACTTAGCATTATATCAGAAAAACGCTACAAGTCAAGTAAAATCAAGGTTTTTTCCTAATTTAATGTTATAAACACTACATATAATAAGGAAGAAAAGCAGTCCACTATATATAGTATCCACGCTTTTCCACGAAATAATAAGTTATCCACAATTTGGGGATAACTTGTGGATAAACTGTCAATACCTCTTGGATAACTCTGTTTCCATCAACATCCATACCATACCTCCATATCCCTGAAACGCATTATTTCGCCTTTTATCCATATGTTTATATGTTAGTTTTGAAAAATATAAAAGGACGTCTAAAAAGTTGATTCTATACCGAAAATGGTGTATTATAGATAGGAATAGGATTATGGGATAGTATCCTTTTTTATAAGAATAATGTGGAGAAAAGCAGATGGATAAGATTATTGAAAAATGGGATGAAATTTTAAATACGGTAAAACAGGAGTACGAAATCAGTGATGTCTCCTTCGATACGTGGATTCGTCCCTTAGAAATCTTTGCCATTGAGGGAAATACTCTCTATATCCTGGTTCCTTCCGAACAGATGGCTTTAAGCTATATTTCCAAGAAGTACCTTGCACCACTTCGCGTTGCGATCGTGGAAATTACAGAAATTGAATATGAAATCAAATTCATCCTTCCGGAAGAAGCCAGGACGCTGAAATTAAACACAAAACCAGCAAAAGCCGCACCTGCCGTAACCGCAGATGAATCTAATCTTAATCCAAATTATACATTTGATACATTTGTCGTTGGTAATAATAACCGTTTTGCACATTCGGCTTCCCTTGCAGTCGCAGAATCTCCGGGAGAAGCATATAATCCGCTTTACATTTACGGCGGTCCGGGACTGGGAAAAACCCATCTTATGCACTCCATCGGGCACTTTATTTTAAACCAGAATCCGAATGCCAAGGTTATCTACGTTACATCCGAAGAATTTACGAATGAAGTAATTGAATCCATTCGAAACGGTAATGCTTCATCCATGACAAAATTTCGTGACAAATACCGGAAAGTGGATGTCCTTATGATTGACGATATCCAGTTTATCATCGGAAAAGAAAGTACACAGGAAGAGTTTTTCCACACATTCAACGCACTCCAGACACAGGGAAAACAGATTATACTGACATCCGTAAACCACCAAAAGAAATGGAAACCCTTGAAGAGCGTATCCGTTCCCGTTTTGAGTGGGGACTGATGGCAGATATCGGAGTGCCGGATTATGAAACACGTATGGCTATTCTCCGGAAAAAAGCCGAATCAGATAACTTTGACATTGATGATGAAGTATTAAGCTACATTGCAAACAACATTAAATCAAACGTGCGTGAACTTGAAGGAGCATTAAATAAACTTCTTGCCTATAACAACCTTGTCCACATTCCAATTACAATGGATATTGCAGAAAAAGAACTTTCCAACATTATCACGCCGGACAAGCCACGGGAAATCACTCCGCAGCTCATTATTGAAGTTGTTTCCGAACATTACCACATCTCTGTGGATCAGATGATTTCAAAGACAAGAAGCAGCGATGTGGCAAAACCACGCCAGATTGCTATGTATTTATGCAAAAATATGACCGAAAGCCCATTAGATACCATAGGTTCTTTACTCGGCGGACGCGATCATTCCACAATTATCCACGGTATCAAGAAAGTTACCGAAGAATACGAAAAAAACGAAACTACAAGAAATATGATTGAAACCATCAAAAAGAAGATAAATCCAAACTAAATGAGTTTCTTCCTATTATAATGTGCTTTTATTTGCTTTTTTTTATTTCAACTTATTCACGTTTATCCACAGTGGATGGATTGTGCATGAGGTTCTTAACGTAAATCTCCTAAAATTTGTTCCACAGACTTACTTTAAGTATCCTCACGCCTTTCACATGCTTTCAAGCCGGTTATCAAACGCCGGAAACCGCTTAACATCTAACATGAAGGGGCTTATTCACATATTAACAGCCCCTATTAAGACTAAGACGAATGTCTTAATATATTTTTATTTATACCAGGAGGGAGTTTTTCATGAAACTGATCTGTTCTAAATCAAATTTATTGCGCGGAGTAAATATCGTATCCAAAGCTGTTCCTACCCGTACAACTATGGCAATACTCGAATGTATTCTTATCGATGCTTCTACGAATGAAATTAAATTAATGGCAAACGATATGGAACTAGGAATCGAAACCCGCGTAGAAGGAGAAATTGCGGAACGTGGAGTTATTGCACTGGATGCAAAAATCTTTTCTGAAATTGTACGCAAACTTCCAGACAGTGATGTTATGATTGAAACAGATGCCTCTTTTAAGACAGTTATCTCCTGTGAAAAAGCAAAATTCAATATTGTAGGAAAATCCGGAGACGATTTTTCATATCTTCCATACATTGAAAAAAATGATGCAATCGTGATTTCCCAGTTCACACTGAAGGAAGTGATCAGACAAACAATCTTTTCCATTGCTGATAACGACAATAACAAACTTATGACAGGTGAATTGTTTGAAATTAATGAGAATGAACTGAAAGTTGTTTCTCTTGATGGTCATCGTATCTCCATTCGTAATATAGAACTTAAGAATAATTACGAAAATAAAAAGGTTGTCGTTCCTGGAAAAACATTACAGGAAATCAGCAAAATTGTTCCAGGTGGAGTTGATGATGATGTACTCATCTACCTGACGGACAACCATATCGTTTTTGAATTTGATACTACTACGGTTGTATCCCGTCTGATCGAAGGAGAATATTTCCGCATTGATCAGATGCTCTCATCTGCTTATGAAACGAAAGTTATAGTCAATAAAAAAGAATTACTTGATTGTATTGATCGTGCTACTCTTCTTGTCAAAGAAGGCGACAAAAAGCCGATCATTATGAATATCACAGATGGAAGTATGGAGTTAAAAATCAATTCTTTCATCGGTTCCATGAATGAAGATATCGATATTGAGAAAGAAGGAAAAGACATCCTGATTGGATTTAATCCAAAATTCTTCATTGATGCATTGCGTGTTATCGATGAAGAAAATGTAAGTCTTTATATGGTAAACCCAAAAGCTCCATGTTTTATCAAAGATGATGAAGGAAAATTCATTTATCTTATTCTTCCTGTTAACTTTAACAATGCTGCAAATTAGGAGATTACATGATTACAGTAAATATCCGTGAAGAAGACGAATTTATCAAACTTGGACAAGCGTTGAAAAAAGCCGGAGTTGTTGGTTCCGGTGTGGATGCCAAAATGGTTATTTTAGATGGGCAGGTTTCGGTAAACGGTCAGACAGAACTTCAACGAGGAAAAAAATTACATAATGGGGATGTTGTTACCTTTCAGGGTGAAACAATTCAGATAGTTCAATGATTATAAAATCAATCGAGCTGCGAAATTTTCGAAATTATGAAAATCTGGATATTCACCTGGATGAAGGAACCAATATTCTTTACGGAGACAATGCACAGGGGAAAACCAATATTCTCGAAGCTGCTTATCTGAGTGGTACAACAAAATCCCACAAAGGAAGCCGTGATAAAGAGATGATTCGGTTTGGTGAGAAAGAATCACATATCCGTACTGTCGTACAGAAAAAAGAAAAAGAGTACCAGATTGATATGCATCTTAGAAAAAGTGGATCAAAAGGCGTGGCTGTGAATAAGATTCCGATCAAAAAGGCAAGTGAGTTGTTTGGAATACTCAATATCGTTTTCTTTTCGCCCGAAGATTTAAATATTATAAAAAACGGACCTCGGAGAGAAGAAGATTTATTGATTTAGAACTCTGTCAGTTGGATAAACTATATTTGTCAGATTTATCCAGTTTCAACAAAGTGTTGAATCAGAGAAACAAATTGTTGAAAGATATTTCTTTTCGCCCGGACCTTGTGGATACTCTTCCGGTATGGGATATGCAGTTACTGGAGTATGGAACAAGAATCATCCGGAAACGAAAAAAATTTGTGGAGGAACTGAATGAAATTATTTCAGAAATCCATTCTAAAATTTCCGGTGGCAGGGAACAGTTGGTATTAAAGTATGAGCCAAATATTACCGCTGATCTTTTTGCGGATGAATTGCTGCGGGCACAGAATCGGGATTTGAAACTCTGCCAGACAACGACAGGGCCACACAGAGATGATATGCTGTTTTCCGTTGATAATGTGGATATCCGTAAGTTTGGCTCTCAGGGACAGCAGCGTACTTCTGCACTCTCTTTGAAATTATCGGAGATTGATCTGGTCAGGAGATCCATTCATGATACTCCGGTATTGCTGCTGGACGACGTGTTATCGGAACTTGACAGTAACCGACAGAATTACCTGCTGAACAGTATTGCTAAAATACAGACTGTCATTACATGTACAGGGTTGGAGGAATTTGTAAAGAACCGTTTTTGTATCAACAAATTTTCCAGGTGATAAACGGAAATGTTTATGAAAAGGAATCGGTTGAAGAGATATAAAGGAAAGGTTCATCCGTTGGATGAGGAGGAAATTGATGAGCGAATTAACAAATAATAATCAGGAATATGGGGCAGATCAGATTCAGATTCTTGAAGGACTCGAAGCAGTCAGAAAGAGACCCGGAATGTACATCGGAAGTACATCTGCACGCGGACTGCATCATCTGGTCTATGAGATTGTTGATAATGCGGTAGATGAGGCACTTGCCGGTTACTGTAAAAACATTGAGGTGACCATAGAAAAAGATAATTCCATAACCGTTGAAGATGATGGACGTGGAATTCCTGTCGGAATGAATCACAAAGCCGGTGTGTCTGCACTGGAAGTTGTGTTTACTGTCTGCATGCGGGTGGAAAGTTTGGCGGCGGAGGATACAAAGTATCCGGAGGACTGCACGGAGTAGGTGCTTCTGTTGTTAATGCCCTCTCCGCCTGGTTAACGGTTGAAGTATATCATGACGGAAAAGTGTATATGCAAAGTTACAAGAGAGGAAAAGCGGATGGACCGGTAGCGGCAGTCCGGGACTGTGATCCACAACTTCACGGTACAAGGTTCATTTTCTGCCGGATGCGGAAATCTTTGAAGAAACCGTATATGATTACAACACGCTCAAACAGCGTTTAAGAGAAACTGCTTTTCTGACAAAAGGATTATGCATTACATTAAAAGACACGAGGGAAGATAGTCTGCATAATCATAAATTCCATTATGCCGGTGGAATCAAGGAATTTGTGGAGTATTTAAACCGCGGAAAAGAACCGTTATATCCGGAAGTTATTTACTGTGAGGGAAATCGTGACGGAGTTTACGTGGAAGTTGCAATGCAGCATAATGATTCTTTTAACGATTCCACGTTTAGTTTTGTTAACAACATCATTACGCCGGAAGGTGGAACACATCTTGCCGGTTTTCGAAATGCGTTGACAAAGACGTTTAATTCATATGCGCGCGAAGCAAAAATTTTAAAAGACAGCGATGCGGCACTTACCGGAGATGATATCCTGAAGGATTGACAGCAATCATCAGTATCAAAATTGAAGAGCCACAGTTTGAAGGACAGACCAAGCAGAAACTCGGAAACAGTGAGGCACGTGGTGCTGTAGATTCTGTGGTTACGGAACAGCTGACGTATTTTCTGGAGCAGAATCCGGATGTGGCAAAAAATATCTGTGAAAAATCACTTCTGGCACAGCGTGCCAGGGAGGCAGCCCGGAAAGCACGTGATCTGACCAGAAGAAAGACAGCACTTGAGGGTACTGCCCTTCCGGGAAAACTTGCGGATTGTTCCGACAAAAATCCAAAAAATTGTGAAATCTTTATCGTTGAGGGAGATTCCGCCGGCGGTTCAGCAAAAACCGCAAGAAGCCGTGCAACACAGGCAATTCTCCCGCTTCGCGGAAAAATTTTAAATGTGGAGAAGGCAAGACTCGACCGTATTTATGATAATGCCGAGATCAAGGCGATGATCACGGCGTTCGGTACCGGAATTCATGAAGATTTTGATATATCCAAGCTGCGTTATAACAAAATTATTATTATGACAGATGCCGATGTGGACGGTGCACATATTGCAACACTCATGCTGACATTTTTGTATCGTTTTATGCCGGAGCTTATTAAGCAGGGACATGTTTATCTTGCTACCCCGCCGCTTTACAAAATTGAGAAAAACAAAAATGTCTGGT
>ERZ860009.333-NODE-333-length-22904-cov-1.826294_pt1 | contig 22904 bp, 14 predicted proteins | sample MGYA00510114_ERZ860009 | MGnify/ENA primary metagenome ERZ860009 (study PRJEB30046, sample SAMN00715177) | human gut metagenome | study: EMG produced TPA metagenomics assembly of the A metagenome-wide association study of gut microbiota in type 2... | reverse complement strand
TACAATCTCGGCATACATCAACATCACATCTTCTAAACGGATGAGCGGATAGTTGATGGGGAAATAAGTACGATCCACTATTTGCCCGTCGATATCACTATATCCCAGTTCTTTCCGTTTGATTTTATGTTCGAAAAACTTTGTGAAATAGTTCTTCTTGGGGTCGACCGTCGCCTCATAACGCACATCCGCCCTGTTCGCTTCATAAAGTGCTGCCAGCGCATCCGAACAGGTTATGCGATTACCCGACATCTGAATGCCGATATAGTCTGTTCCTACATTGGGTACAGACATAAATACGACCGGATTTCCGTAGTTCTTTTCCGCCACATATTGCACTTCGAAAATATGATATTTGTTGTCGTTATCGCTAATCCAGATACGTTTCCAAGTATCACCGTCAGCCGCCCAATACTTATTGTTCTTCTCTGCATACTGGATAACATCACCCAACATTTCCTCCGCAAGTGATAATTTAGCAGTATCATACAAAGGAAAACCAGCCATAGTCAAACAGACTCTGCCAAGCAAAGCCTGTGCAGCCGGCAGTGTAGCGCGTCCTGCTTCGGCTATACCCCCACTGCTTGTATAAGCTTGCTCTTTCATATTTTCTATGGCATACTGTAAATCGGGAATAATCACTTCCTCATACACATCTTTCGGTTCAGACTGCGGTGTACTCATTGCTTCTGCCGCACTTAAGGATTGGGTAGCAACCGGTACACGTCCGAAATACCGCACCAGTTCAAAATAAGCATAGGCACGTAAAAAGCGTGCTTCAGCCATGAAAGTGGCTTTTACGTCTATATCGGCATCCTCTCCGCTATTGAACTCAAGCTTTTCCACTCTTTCAAGAAAAAGATTTGAGCGGGAAACAATTTTATAGAAAGCATTCCAAGCGCTGTTTATTGTTCCGGCAGTATATATATTCGGATTGAAGACACTGATGTCCACGTAATCACGTTGTTTATCATCGGCAGGTTCGGTCCATACATCATCCGAACGACCGTCGGACATAAGCAGAATATATTCGGGAACAGGCAACAAGCCGTTATAAATACCCAACAACGCTTGTTCGGCCTGAACGGGTGTCTGAAAGAAATCCACCGTAGGACGCGAGGTCGGCGATTTCACTTCCAGCCAGTCCTCGCAGGATGCAGTAGTAAACAGCGTACTTGCCAGCAGGATGATGTAAATACATATATGATAAATCGTTTTCATAAGTGATGTTTTTTTAAAGGTTATTTCTTTAGAAACTGAAATTGGCACCAATCGTATACGTACGCGCTTGCGGATAGGCATTGTTACCTTTGTTTTCGGGCGAATATCCACCGTCGTATTTATCCCACATCCATACATTCTCTACCGTGAAATAGACACGCGCATTACGTACAATCTTCCGGTTAAGCGGCAACTTGTACCCCAAAGTGATATTCTTAATGCGAATATAGTCCGAACTGTAAAGCCAGCGCGTATCACGCAATTCACCGGTAGTAGAGGTCAATGCCGGTGTCTTACCGTCACCCGGTTCTTCCTCCGAACGCCACATATTTTTCCACCAGGAAAAGACATTCTGGGAGATAGCCATACCCGGATTGTCCATATAACGTCCCGGTGACATACTATAAAGCATACCGCCAAACTGTGCCGTACACAGAACAGACAGGTCGAATGCTTTCCAACTCAACTTATTCGTCATACCGAAAGTGAAGTCAGGATTAGGCTTGCCTACCAGCGTACGGTCATCGTCATTAATAACACCGTCATCGTTCACGTCACGGTAACGCACGTCACCCAATGCCGTACCCTTACGCACCGGATATTTCCGCAAATCTTCGGAATACTGGTACACACCCACGGCATCATACATATAAAAACTGCGCATAGGCTGTCCCACCATCAATACCTGCGTATTACTGTTACTGAATATTTTGTCATTATTGCCCAAGTCTGTCACCTCATTTTTATTGTAAGCCATATTAAAAGAAGTGCTCCAACGCACAGATCCTGTTAAATTCTGGCTCTGCAGTTCCAGTTCAAAACCTTTGTTCTGCACTTCGCCCACATTATCCCACATGTCGCTGAAACCTATGATACCGGGCATAGTCACTTTATAAAGCAAGTCACTTGTTTTCTTCTGATAATAATCCAATGACACCGACAGCCGACTGTTGAACAGAGAGAAATCGGCACCGACATTCCAACTGTAAACCTTCTCCCATGTCAAATCTTCCACATCTAGCGATGACATGGCATAACCATTCATCAATGAACCACCCAAAGAATAGTTTGCACTCGACATCAGTCCCAATGCCGCTCCGTCAGGAGAGAGTTATTACCATTGGCACCCCAACTGCCACGCACTTTCATTGAATTTATAACAAAATCCTCCGGCCAAAACCGCTCGTTGGAAATACGGTAAGCAAGGGATACGGCAGGGAAAATACCCCAACGTTTATTCTTGCCAAACTTAGACGAACCGTCACGACGGATACTGGCTGTCATCAAATACCGATTATCGTATTCATACTGCAGACGTCCGAAGAAAGAAGCCATACGTCCCGGATATCCGATAGTGGCGTAAGCCGTAGTCAAGTCCACATCAGTCATATCGAAGCTCTCCACCAGATTGTCGGGAAAATGCGTCGCCGCAAGACGGGAAGAATAAGAAGTTCTGGCTTCCAGCGAGAAACCCGCCATAGCGCCCACTGTATGCTTGCCAAAAGAGTTGTCATAATTCAGCAATGTCTGAAACAAGTAGGAATGGTTACGCCCGTCGGTACGATTAGCTGTAGCATAATAACCTTCACCCGTATTCCAACGGTTAGAAATAGAACTGGGCAAGAAACTACGCGCCTGCGTACTACGGAAATTATAAGAACCTGTTACTTCCGCCCTCAAACCGTCAAACAACTCGGCACGGATAAATGCGGAAGTATTAATACGTGCATCTTCCGTCATACTGGACTTACGTTCCAAAGTAGCTACCGGACTGACACGAGTTCCGGCCCAGCTATATCTGCTATAAGGCTCCGCACCCGTATAAATTCCTGCTTCCGGCTCGGCAAACGGGACCATGGAAAGCACTGCCACCGCATCCGCCTTTCCACCGTTATTCCACGACATGGAAGGAGCCAGATTAACACCCAGCGTAATACGGTTAAATATTGTAGTCTGCATATTGGCACGCAAATTGAGTCTTTTATAAGAAGTGTTGATGGCAATACCTTTCTGATCTACATAACCCAGACTCACACGGTAACTGGACTGGTCGGTAGAATTAGATACCGACAACGTATAATTCTGTTTGGGAGCCAAGCGGAAAACCTCATCTTGCCAGTCAATAGTCATCAGGTCACCATATCCGGGTTGCGTCCAACGGGGATCATTTATATACGATGTATTCACGGAACCACCGGTATAAGCCAAACGTATCTCGTAATCATCGGTAGCCATAGCACCTTTTGAACCATACGCCCTGACATAATTCTGGTTATTGATTTCCGAACGCCAGGCAATCCACTCCGCCGGTGTCAGTACATCCAGTTTCTTCTCCATTTGCTGAATACCGAAAGAAGCGGAAAATTGCACGTTCACCTTACCGGTCTTCTGCGCCTCTTTAGTCTTGATAAGGATAACGCCGTTAGCCCCACGCGAACCATAGATAGCAGAAGAAGAGGCATCTTTCAGCACATCAATGGACTCAATGTCATCCGCATTCAAATCATTCAGGTCGTCTACAGGAATGCCGTCTACTACATATAGAGGCTGGTCACTGGCATTGATAGACGCAGCACCACGGATATGTACTTCCAGTCACCACCCGGCGCTCCGCTGTTTGTCGTAATCTCCACGCCCGCCAATTGTCCTTGCAGCGAAGACAGGACGTTTTCGTTCTGGCGATCAGCTACTTTCTCCCCTTTCAAGGTAGCGATAGAACCGGTTACATTGCCTTTCTTTGCAGTGCCGTAACCGATAACCACCACCTCATCCAGTGCCAAGTCTGCCACTTTCAGCTTCACATTATACACACTTTTTCCAGTGTTCAACACCAACTTGGTCGTTTCATATCCAACGTATGAAATCTCCAACTGTTCGGCATCTTTGGGTACGGAAAGCCGGAACTGTCCATCCAGTCCGGTGATAGTCATGCTATTTGTTCCTTTCACTACCACAGTAGCGCCAATAGCTGGTTGGCCCGTCTCATCCAGTACCGTTCCGCTGATTTCCCGGTTCTGTGCCGTTGCCGTAACGCCACATAACAAGAATAACAAGAGGCTGAGTATTGAGGCTACTGCTCGTCCGAAATCATAAATCTTTCTCATCTTATTTTTCATGGTCAATTAAATTATTTTCTTTTAATATCTAAATCCGAACCTAAATAATAGCCTATATGTGTAGGTTGATTATAACCGATATTTTCATTAAGGGCGCTCATCTCATACACATGATCGCTCATCAAGTAAGGAAACCTGTAGTCAGAAGGATACCACGAACTAAACAGGCGTAACTCGCGATTATCTGCCGTAGGCATGATAATCTCCTCACGCCAGTCACCCACTATATCTCCATAGAAACAAGGATTTGCTTTAGAAGAATTGATAGAAACCACACCATAACGGTGCAATGAAAAGAAACGTCCGCCACATCGCGAGTTATCGATAACAGTCTTATCCAACAACTCACGGTTCAACAGACCAGACCACCAAATTGCCATATTACAATACCCAGGAGCATAACCCAAGTCTTCTCCCGAAGGCGAATGAGCATTTCCTTTGTACCACCACATCTCGCATCCCGGACTATCAGGATCAATATCTGCCACCATACAACGGCCTACATCATCCGAATTCAGGTATTTCCAGATTACTTTTCCTGTACGCGCATCTCTAAAAGCAGCTCCTGTTGCACCGGTTTCATAACAAGCCCATATCTGCAACCCTTCACGTGAAGGGTCGAACTTGCCAAGATGAATAGCATCACCATGCCCCATTCCGCAATTATTCAAACCCAGTCCGGTATGATCTACAGTCATAGAACCATAAACAATTTCATCCAAACCATCACCATCCACATCACCCGTACGCATGCTGTGATAACCCTGTCCTTCATAAGCTCCATGTTTCCCATCGGTAGTATCAAAACGCCACTCTTTCATCAACTTCCCACCAACAAACGTCCATGCTTCCACTACAATCTTTGCATAACAACCACGTCCTATAATAATATTGGTATGTAACTGTGTACATTTAGCTACCCCGATACGGTAACTACTAGAACGTTTATAATAATCATCTCCCCACTCTTCACTACTGCCCAACCCTATATAATCGGTACGCGCCAATTCTTTTCCAGTGGTTCCTTCAATCACTGAGAGAAATTCAGGCCCGCCATGTATATAGTTAGCACCGGATACGCGGTAGTCAGTCTTACCATCACCATCCGTATCACCTATCTCCTTACCATCTCCGAAAACAGTCCCTTCGGCCGTACGCAGTGCTATTTCACAGCGCCCGTCGCCATCGAAGTCATACACTGCAAACGAACTGCCATTTCCGGTCAGTACATTCGGACCTAATTTTATACGCCACATAAACGTACCATCCATTTTATACGCTTCCAACAACATAAAGTGCGTCACTCCCATATCGACAGCACGTGTATTTGAGTCTTTATCCTCTCCGGTAGCATCATCCAGCAAGCGTTTCAGAACAATCTCGTATTCTCCATCTCCATCTAAATCACCCACACTGGCATCGTTAGCTGCATATATCCGGCGAGGATCTATATTCACGGTATGTGCAAGAGGAATGGATATATAAGGAAGTCCTTGTGAAGCACGGTAAGAAGACATCGTATATGTATCCAATGTCTCAGTACTACCACTGTAACAAAGACGATAAATATTATCCTGCATCCGGTCTGCCCCTATATCCTGAAAACAGGTAGTAGCCACTATCGGTTCTGAATTCAACTTCACTTCTTCTCCGTTTCCAATAGCACGGTAAAGATCAAAAGCCGTATCTTCCGTATCTGTAGGAAAGAAACGCCAACTAACCAATATCTTATCATTATATTTAGAAAAGGTCGAGGCTGTTGCATCTGTTCTACCATTGATAGAAGCCCACAACATTCGTTTTTCCGGCACATTACCGACAGGTGGTTCAGTAGTGTCTTCTTCTGGAGTTACGGGTTCTCCCGGTTCTTCAGGTCCGACAGCCTCAAAAATCTCTTTATCTGTACAAGCAACAATAAAGCAGCACATAATACCGATAAACAACCATTTTGTGAATTTCATATCTATCATTCTTTTCTAATTCTAACTTGCAGTTCTATGCTGGCAAAAGTAGCAAGAAGCCATTTCTTACCCATGTAAATGCGTACATAAAGGCTGCAAAAAAATACTGCCTAGCAAATACAAATGCCACTACCCGATATCCAACCGGAAGTAAACGCAACGGTACACAATAATATAAACAATATGTACATTTATACATGTCAGACTAGTATATCCTGCCTACCTTTGTAGCAACAAGAAAATCAATATGCCAACTTCAATGTTAAAGTTGAAAATATAATGTATTAATTCAAAACAGCACTCATATCATGAGGAAAATATTTTTAATCGCAGCAGTATTCTGCTCACTGACAACTCTCGGAAAAAATAAAGACAAACAACCGGCAACGGTTATCATCACTGCCGGACAATCAAACACAGACGGACGTGTAATGAACAACTCACTACCTAATTATATCCAACAAAACAAATATAAACATTGTCTGTGGTGCTACGGAAGTGCCGGCAAGATACAAACAAACGGTTTTGAAACTTTCTGGCCCCGTATGGTCCATCCTTCACGTCCAGGTCGCTGGGCATACGATGCAATAACTTATTACTGGCTGGAACAGGCACTTCAAAAAGACTTCTATGTAATAAAATGGTCTTTGGGCGGAACTGCCATTGATACCGGTTGTAGCAGTACAAGCGGCAAATATTGGTCGGCCGATCCGAAATGGCTTGCGGCCAACCATTCAACAGCTACTGGCGGAAAATCACTTTTACTTTCATTTACAGAGAGTATTTCTGCATGTATCGACAATAAATTGGATAAACTTTCCGAGGGGTATGAAATCAAGGCTTTCCTATGGCATCAAGGAGAAAGCGACCGACACAAAGGCAAAAACTACTATAAAAATCTAAAAGCCGTGATAGCGTATGTACGTAATTTCCTTGTAGAGAAAACCGGAAATAAGCAATACAAAAAATTACCCTTTATCTGCGGCACGGTAGCCCATAGCAATAAGCAATATAGTGCTGACGTAGAGACTGCGCTCTACAAACTGGCCAAAGAAGATAAGAATTTCTATGTCATAGACATGTCCAAAGCCGAATTGCAAAAAGACCGGCTGCATTTTACTGCAGAATCTGCTGAATATTTAGGAATTAAAATGTATAATAAGCTGGTTGATTTGGGCATTGCCGGTAAAAAGGCAAAAGAAATTGGTATTAAATAAAAAAAATTCTCATAGAAAATTTTGTATAAGTAAAAAAAGGTTCGGGCTTGTGAAAGTCTGAACCTTTTTCTTGATATATACAACAGATAATCAATATCATCTACCTAAGTAATGCCCCTCAATTGATTTTAGTTTTTAACTCATCCGGTGAATCTTTCGTATATGATTTTACATTCCCGGCCACTTTTGTAAACAGTTCCTGTACCCGTTCAACAGGCACAGTAGTCGAAGGACGGAAGTTATCAGAATTCATATAATCCAAAATAGCTTTATGCAACTGACGGGCAGCAACACGCTTTTCCAATTGTGAAGTAATATCCATACTCGTCATCATTAGCTTTCCACTCAATACGTTCGCTTCAAACAAAACTCCTATCTTACGGCTGATAAACCAAGTATCTATATTCTGAACAATTGGCTGAAAGTCATCCGGAAAATCAGTGAACTGCATCACTTGTGCCTTGTTCAACAACTCCCACCATTGCAAATTACTATGGTATTCAGTGGGGAATTCCTTAAACAGCGGATGATATTCATTGAGAAAAATACCGGTAGTATGCGGTGGACGCATTTTAAACCAGGATGTATTCCAAAACACAGGAGTAAAATGCTGTACCACCTCTTTTCCATAACTTACTTTTCCAGCGGCGGTAATCAGAACATTCCCACCCTGTTCCAACACAGATATGGCTTGTTCATCCAATGTATCCGTAGTATATACATCACCTTCTGCCAACTCCACATGTGCCGGATACACCCAAAAATCCCAATCATTAACAGCACTCGTATTCTCAATACATATTTCCAGATTCAATTTCTGAGGAGTATCAATAGCACCCGGTCCAAATCCACACTCCCCAAGGAGAAAAGATTACCTATGGGAATATCACTACTACCGACTGTTCCGTGAGCATAGACTTTACCATATTCATCCTTAACCGTATAAATGGTTCTTGCTTCCCGTAACGGCGTTGCCCCGAAATGGGCAATCTCTATATCAGCATGAAAACTTTCATCATTGGTATACACAAATTTAGGAATACGTGCTAATGGAACAGTCGGACTGCAGAAACGCCTGAACTCTGCCGCATTGATGTATCCTTTTTCTTCGAAAAACACATTGAGCACTCCTACCAAAGCCGTTCTCTGACCGGAATAATCATTTAATGCCAGTAATTGAAAACCTGCATAATCGGGTGTACGTAATGTTTTCTCTATTTCATGCTTGTAACAAATAGCTTGTAACTTCCCTGATGCCATCATGAAATCATGAGCTTGCCCACCCATATCATTATCTTCCAGTATATCCCGGAATATCTCAAAATTTCGAGCTTTGTTTACTCCTGTGTATTTACGGATTTCATTAAAATCAGGAAAAACGCACCATTGCCCTGTCTCATGCGATACATAAGGCTGCCTTACCGTATCTATTTTAGCACGGTAATCCGACATACTTTCCGGTTGCCGTTTTGCCCATGTCACCCCCCGAGCACCAGCCTTTACATGATACTGGTTATGCGGTTGCCACTTCCAACTTCCACCAACCGATGCTCCTGTATATACACGACGGGAGTCTGCCGTTTTCCAATAATCCACAAACTTACTCACCCAATTTACCCAATGGCCGGAAGGTTCATTGCCACAGGCAAGCATACAGTAAGAAGCATAGTTACCATACGCTTTCGTCAGCGCAATGGTTCATCCATGAGATATTTGTCAATAGGTTGTCCATTCCCCAGCTTCGGGCCGTGATTAGGCCAGCTCGGACCTTCGGGTTGAAGATAAAAGCCTACAAGGTCAGCAGCAATGAAAGCCGCTTCCGGTGGACAGTAAGAATGAAACCGCATATGATTCAATCCATAACTACGACAAATACGGAATACACGCTCCCAGGAAGCGACATCCATCGGAGCATATCCTGTTAACGGGAAATCGCAGTTTTCAACAGTGCCTCTCAACATCGTCTTACGCCCGTTTATATAAAACCATTTACCGTTTATCGTAAACTCGCGCATTCCGAATTGTATTTGCTTTGTTTCTATTTGTTTTCCATTCTTCAAAGTTGCCGTTAAACGATAGAGAGCCGGACTGAACTCATCCCATATCAGAAAGTCCTGCCCCATCGGTAGTTCCATTTCAAACAGATTATCACCTTTTCGCACAGTAACGGTTTGGTATACCGGAGCAATTTCATGGTTGACATCCGTATTAAAGCTCTTCGCAGAAAGAGTTATCTCCCCGTTTACTGAAGAAGATGCCCGTACATTCATACATACAAGAGCTTTCTTCCCTGCAAGGTCGGGGTATATCTGTATATCCTCAAAAAAGACTTTCGGTGTAGATTGTAACTCTATCTTACCGACAATACCATTCCAGTTGCCTTGTGTCTGGTCTGTGATACTATGCGAGTCCGGACCTACGTTAATTTCTTTAATCCGGTTATCTACCCGAATAGTCACCAAATAACTCTTTCCTGGAGTTACATAAGAAGTAAGGTCATATACATGGGGTACACAAAGGCTGTTCTGCATACCAACTTCCTGCCTATTAATCCACACGGTAGTTTCTATATGAGGACGTTCCAGAAAGAGGACAACCCGTTCTCCTTTCCAACTATCAGGAACTGTCACTCTCTTTTGGTACCATGCCACCCCGACATAATGCTTGTCCGGCGTAAGAAAAAAAGGAAGTTTAACCTGACCGTCTATACGGTACTTTTCCATATAAGGGTTGAAATAGTAAGAGCTATCGTAAAGGCTTCCTGTCCATCTGGTACGGACGGTTACATCATCCCCTTTCTGTTTTTCGGGCATTGACCCAGGCAGATTTATCCGGTCGTTCAAAGTTTTATTAAACCATTCTTCACGGATACCTTTATCCTCACGGTCTATTTGAAAAGCCCATTTGCCGGACAAGCTAACCGAGTGGTTTTGTCCCACTACAGCCAACGAGCCGGCAAATGCTATAAACAAACTTGCTATAATATGTTTCATAAATTACTCCCCATTCTGAATGATTCCCGCCCAACTGTTGCACCAACGGAAATTACCCACATTACCGATGAAACCGCTACGGTTTCTGAAAGAGACAGCACGGATAGCATGTTTCAATACATTCTCCGCATCACCTTCGGCAATACAAGAAGCTTCTGCCGGTTCTTCCGCACTCAGTTCCGGGTCTACAAACAAAGAAACTTTCTGATTGGCATAATCCAGTTTCAGCACCAACAGATGGGTTTTATCATAATCATAAGCCATGGTAGTTTCAGCTTTCACTTTCAGCAAGCTTGTCCCGAAACGGATTCTATCACTACCTTCACGAGCCACATAGATGTTGGCACGATTGCTACCGCCTACATAGCTGGCGCTCAGTCCCAAGAAATCAGCCATACCATTTGCTCCGAGCTTGGAGAAATTCACCAGACATGACAAGTAGAATGTGCCGCGACCGTATTGTTTTCCGTCAGTCATGGAATAAATGCTGAAACGCGCTCCTTTCGTACCGGCAGGATAGCCGCCTATATTGATGGACGGACCTTTTTCCGCATATCCCTCGTAAGTCAGTTCCTTACCAATGGTAGGACTCGGATTGATATTAGGTTTTGAAGAAAATGCTCCACACCACGTATTCATGGCAATCGGAGCCGTCTTCTCGTTATAAACGGATTTCTCCAGTTTATCTCCTTCCTTGTATCCTTTCAATAAGTCATTCTTCAAAATCTGTGCATTTCCAGCCAAAGCAAATGCCGCTAATGCCAATGTTATAATTTCCTTTTTCATGATTTTATGTATTTAAGTTGTTAGCTATCAGTTTCCGTCCGGTTTTTCTATCTCTGTAAATGGTGACAGGTTCCATTTAAAATCCTTAAACTTGTCCGGCTTTGCGGGATCAAAGTTAATATAATCCGCTTTTAAATCTTTTACAATGGGAAGCTTTGCTTTTTTCATTCCCTCAATCACACATTTTGCCACTTCATAAGCTCCAAAGGTATTAAAATGCGTGTTGTCTTTCAGTTCCTGTGTCTGTCCGGGATAAGTATTGGCGGGATAATGCACATAGAGATGCTTGGACTCTTCTACTCCCATTGCTTCGCAAAGCACTTTTGTCATATCCTGCAAGTCGATGACAGGGATATTCTCACGCGCAGCAATATCCCGGATAGCGGCAGGATAATCGGCATGCGTATCCTTGATTTTACCATCCTTGTCATACTGACGACGACGGGTCGGCGTCACCAATACCGGATATGCGCCCTTCAAACGGGCCTCATCAATGAACTGCTTGATATAATAGGAGAAAGAATAATAAGCTCCCCTACCCGGTCCCTTCTGTTTTTGGTCATTATGGCCGAATTCCACCAGCAGGTAATCACCTTTCTTCATCTGGGTCAATAGTTTATCCAAACGTTTTCCACCGATGAAAGTATTGGCAGAAAGCCCCGACTCGGCATAATTGGCTATACAGACTTTATCTGTAAAAAAACGGGTTATCATCTGTCCCCAGCTTGCCCAGGGTTCATTATCATTATCTACAACCGTTGAATTACCGCAAAGGAAAATGGTAGGGATTTTATCCACTTTTTCAATTACCAAAGAAGACAAACGGGGAGCATCACCATTAAACTCCAAAGTCAGTTTATCGTCCCAATTCAATTTTTTCTTCTCACGTTCTTTGATTTTTACTTTCTGATTTCCCTTGATAATAGTATTACGCTTGTTGATTGTAAAAGTCTCTGTTACGAGCTCTCCTTTCTTGGTATTGAGATTTTCGATGAAGAGACGGCGTGATTCACCGCGAACAGTAGTACTCCCTGCCGCATCCTTACTCCCTAACGTTACAGTCACTTTATAATTTCCATCGGGAACATTCACCGAAAAGAAGAACGGTTTATTACTTTCACCGTCCCAAGCTGGCTGAAAATCATAACCATAGCCCTGCTCATTATTAAATAAAGTTGCAGGAGTTATTTTAGTAAAGCCTTCTTGTACCTTCTTATCGGACGAGAAATCGAATTTGAAAGTTTGAGCTTGGGCAAGCACGGAACTTGCCACAAGCAATAGAGAATAGACAAATATTCTTTTTTTCATTATCGAGATATGTTTAGAAAGCAAGAGTAAAGCGGAAATAACCTTTCAAACTACCAGAAGTACGACCTATAAACAGATTAGTACCTTCCGGCACATCAGCCAATGGAGATATCCAATTATAAGAATTACCGCGAAGGTCACTTGACCAATAGAATGCTTCACTATTAGCACTTGCAAATTCGGTATATTGTGGTAATGAAGCCCCCACTTTTGCCATACTCGCCGATACAACCGCATAATTGTCCTGCATCAACTTCAACTCTGCATAAGAAGGAAGATACCAAACAGAAGTACCTGCCACGACATTATTCTCACGATACTGAGTAAGTATAGACATAAAGTTTTCCGCACCTGTCAAAGTATTATCATTTACATCGGCAACAGCTAGTTCCATCACGCGTGTATTATTATACCCCAATATATGGTCAAAAACAGATGTCAGATTTAAAGCAGAACCGATATAAGACTCTGCGACTTGATTACCTTCTGCTTTAAACCAATCGCTGTAGTTATATTTAGCTGTAGCAAAACGATCTGCTGCTTCTTGTGCATTGCTAATAGCAACGGCAAGTCCTTTCGTACACAAAGGATAATCTCTCTTAAGGGCATCAACTGCATCTTCATATTCATACAATACCGAAGGTTGAGGATTACCCACATAATATACAACACTAATAATACTTGCTTTTACAGCTTCATCCAATTGAGCCAAATCATAATCTTTATCAATAGTCGTACCATCTTTGCAAAGGAAATCCCCTACCTCAAGCGTAGGATTATAATTAACCTCTTCTTCCACATCAATATTTCCTTCATCATTAGGTGTCCACCCGTCTATAGTCGGAGAATCAATCTGCAAGTTCTCTCCACTTTCCGTCTTACTCAAATCAACAGAATACTTATATTCCTGAGAACCATCCAAAGCGGGAGTCAGACTTCCGGCATAGATTTTATCTCCTACCTCGATCACCAGTTGGATAGGTTCTGCCGCACTGCCGGCAGCCACCGGCGGCAAAATAATAGAAGAAGCAGTGCCCAATACAGCATCCACTTTCACATTGCCCTTTGTGCTACCCGGTGTAATTTCACCGGTTCCGGTATTGAAAGTTCCATCAATAATCACTCCTTGCAATGTATAGGAGACAGGAGTTTCCGCTTTAGTTGCGGGCGCATTGCTATCCGTTATATTCAGACTTACTTTACTCATCTGATGCTTGAACACGAATGCAACTTTCGGATTGCTCCGCGTAGCCGTACCCGTAGCATACATAAAATCTACCGCATTATGACCTGCATACTTACCACTTTCATCAACAATTTTAAACTGCAGTTCTCCGGCAGACGCACCTTCATTGCCGGCATACGGATAATAAGCCGTATACGTCACTTCCTCATTACCTAAAACATAAATCCCCGTGGTACTGGTGAAATCACCCATAGCACTACCCGCCACATATTTGATATTCAGATTCGGATTGGAGAGATTATCGCTTACACCGATTGCATCACCTTCCGTCCATTCGCTACCGCTATCGCTCAAGCGTGTATTCACCTGGTCGATGCTGGCCGACACCGCAAGTTTTGTCCCGGCAATATCCTGCCCGTCATAATCGTTATTGCAACTGCTTAGCAGAGCCAGTGCGACAGCACTGGTCAAAAAAATCTTTTTCATCTTCATGATATTAAATATTTATTAGATTATTAAAGTTAAACCGTCCTGTTTATTTCCCGATTTTGTTGCAAATGTAAACAATACACCCCGAATCTGCCATGACGTTTATCCATTTTGCATGTAATTTCATCCACCATCCGTAAAGCACTCTTTTTCCATGCTTTGTGTACATATATACATCTTTAATAGAAAAATATCCACTACTTTTGACAGCGAAAAACAATATTCCGTAATCCAAGAAGCAAAAGATAACATGAAAAAACACCTGCTTTGTCTAATTACAACGATACTGATTGCCGCGAGCCTGAACGCTCAGCCCAATTACAACTACGAGAAACTGCAACGCGAAAACCTCGGACGGGGTGTGGTTGCTATCCGCAAGGATGCGTCTACCGTCACCGTATCTTGGAGATACCTCTCGTCCGACCCCATGGATACCGGATTCAACGTATATCGTAATGGCAAAAAGATAACTCCCGAACCTGTAAATGCCGGAACGTTTTATGACGACTCCTACGCAAGCCCGGACACTGCAACTTACGAAGTACGTCCTGTTGTGAAAGGAAAAGAAACCAATCGCAAGAACGGCCGTTATACCCTACCCGCCAATGCCCCGACAGGCTATATCCAAATACCGATGCAGAAGCCGGCAAACGGTGTCACTCCTGCGGGAGATACCTACACTTATTCGCCCAATGATGCTTCCATAGGCGATGTAGACGGAGATGGAGAATATGAAATCATCTTGAAATGGGACCCGAGCAACTCTCACGACAACGCCCACGACGGCTATACCGGCGAAGTTCTGATAGATTGTTACCGCCTGAACGGCGAACAACTGTGGCGCATCAATCTCGGAAAGAACGTCCGTGCCGGTGCCCATTACACCCAGTTTATGGTTTACGATCTGGACAATGACGGTAAGGCCGAAATAGTAATGCGCACAGCCGACGGAAGCATAGACGGCAAAGGCAATGTCATAGGCGATACCACAGCCGACTACCGCGAACCGGGAGAAATGTACACTCCCCGGAAGAAGAAAGGAGATACCCGGCCCCCCGCACCGAGACTCCGCAATCAGGGACGTATCTTTAAAGGAAAAGAATACCTCACCGTATTCTCCGGCATGACGGGAGAAGCCCTGCAATCCATCGAATACATTCCCCAACGGGGCGAACTGAAAGGTTGGGGCGACAACCGTGCCAATCGCAGCGACCGCTTCCTTGCATGTATCGCCTACCTGGACGGCATACATCCCAGCGTAGTCATGTGCCGCGGTTATTATGCCCGCACCGTCCTTGCCGCTTTCAACTGGGACGGGAAGAACCTTAAAAATCACTGGACTTTCGATACCGACCAACCGGGCAATGAACACTTTGCCGGTCAAGGCAACCATAACCTGCGCGTGGCGGATATAGACGGCGACGGTTGCGATGAAATAGTGTACGGTTCCATGACCGTAGACCACAACGGAAAAGGATTATACTCCACAGGCATGGGACACGGTGACGCACTGCATCTTACACAATTCGACCCCGACAATCCGCAACTGCAACTATGGGCTTGTCACGAAAACAAGAAAGACGGTTCTACATTCAGAGACGCAGCCACCGGAAAGGTCATCTTCCAATTGCCACACAGCACGGATGTAGGCCGCTGCATAGCAGCGGACATCGACCCCACCCAGCACGGAGTGGAAATGTGGTCGGCACGCTCCGAAGGCATACGCAATATAAAGGGAGAGGTTGTGGCACCCAAAGTGAAGAAGCTCCCGATAAACATGGCTGTATGGTGGGACGGAGATTTGCTACGGGAGATGCTCGACAGGAATGTCATCAGTAAATACAACTGGAGAGTGGAAACCTGTACGCCACTTGTCACTTTCGAAGGTGCAACCAGCAATAACGGAACCAAATCCAATCCATGTCTGCAAGGTGACATCATCGGCGACTGGCGCGAAGAAGTATTGCTACGTACCACCGACAACACAGCATTACGTCTATACGTAAGCACCATTCCCACGGAATACCGTTTCCACACATTCCTCGAAGACCCTGTGTACCGTATCAGCATAGCCACCCAGAATGTAGGCTACAACCAGCCTACCCAACCCGGATTCTACTTCGGAGCGGATTTGAAAGGTATATTCAGAGGATACCGATTTAAGGAATAAAGTTCTAAACAACAAGCGATTGCAGTTTTCTCCTGAAGGAAACGAGCGTTTCTCCGGACAGAAACAACTGTTTCCCCTAAGGGAAACGCACGTTTCTCCTCAAGGAAACCAAAGTTTCCCTTAAAGGAAAATGAAGTTTCCCTTAAGGGAAACGGCCGTTCCCTCTGAAGAAACCCGACTGCATCCATAGCATTAAAAACAACTGTCATTATGAAAATATTAAAAACCCTGTTCCTTCTGCTCTGCCTGCCGATAATGCTGAACGCCAAAGAGTATTACGTAGCGACCAATGGCAACGATGCCAATGCTGGCAGCATCGATTCTCCCTTCGCAACGCTGGCACGTGCACAATCGGAAGCAGCGCCCGGCGACATCGTATATATACGCGGCGGAAAATACACCATAAAAGAATCGCAAATCATGGGAGAGAAAGAAAACATCTACGCCTGCGTATTCCTGATGGACAAAAGCGGAACGGACAATGAGCATCGCATCTGCTATTTCGGCTACCCGGGCGAACGTCCGGTGTTCGACCTCTCTCACGTAAAGCCCGCCGGAAAACGTATCAGCGTATTCTATATCAGCGGTTCCTACCTGCATTTCAAGAATATTGAAGTGGTGGGTACGCAAGTTACCATTGTGGGACACACTCAATCGGAATGTTTCAGCAACCGGGGCGGCAATAACAACATCTATGAAAACCTGTCCATGCACGACGGTATGGGAATCGGCTTCTATCTGGTAAAGGGGGCCGGCAATCTTATACTGAACTGTGACGCTTACAATAACTATGATACCGTTTCGGACGGCGGCAAAGGCGGTAATGTAGACGGATTCGGCGGACACCCCGACAACAACGGCAGCGGTAACGTATTCAGAGGTTGCCGCGCGTGGTGGAACAGCGACGACGGCTTCGACCTCATCCACTCCGGACAAGCCGTCGTGATAGAACAGTGCTGGGCTTTTTACAACGGTTACCGGCCAGGCGGCATGTCCGACAAAGCAGGAGACGGTACCGGCTTCAAGGCAGGCGGATACGGTATGAGCAGCACTCCCAAGGCCCCCGAAGTCATACCGATGCACGAAGTAAAGAACTGCATTGCCTATTACAACAGCAACAAAGGTTTCTATGCCAATCATCATCCGGGCGGTATTCTCTGGTCGAACAACAGCAGCTATATGAATCCGTCCAATTATTGCATGCTCAACCGCAAGTCGATAGAAGAGGCTGTCGATGTAGCCGGATACGGACATATCCTAACGAACAATCTCTCTTACAGCCCGCGAAGTGCGGGAAAACATATCATCGATATTAACGAAAGCCGTTGCCAAATAGCCAATAACAGTTTCCTGCCCACAGCCATGACACTTACGGAAGCGGATTTCCTTAGTCTGGACGCCGGCCAATTGACAGCAGAACGGAAAGCGGACGGCAGTCTGCCGGATATCACATTTTTGCAACCTTCGGAAAGCAGCCGGCTTTATGCCGCCCGAATAGGCTATTCGTTCGAAGGCGAAAAGGACTGGCTCATGGAAGCCGCCATTCACGTCAGCGACAACACTGCCTGCATAGAAGGACCGGGAGCGGAAGAGTTCACCACGTTCTACATCAACGGGCAAAAAGTAAACATGAGTAACGGAACAGTCGATTTGTCCGCGTACAACGGCAAACTGGATTTAAAAGCCACCTCTACCTACGGCGGTATCTTGAAACTTACCCTGAACAAATAAATACTTAACAATTCATATAAACAGCATAATCATGAGAAGAATCATTCATACATTCATCCTCGCCTTTCAGTTTATCATCTTACCGGCCGTGTTTACCGCCTGTAAAGATGACAGCGGCAATATTTCCCCGCTTCAAGAAGTCACTCCCGCATTCTCTTGGGAAGAGAATTCATTTCTGTTGGAAACGGATAACGGCTGGGGAATTACCCGCTTTTCCAACCGTATTGCACTTAGCAACTTTAATCAAAAACGCCAGTACCACCTCTCATGGAACGGTGGTTCTGGTGCGGGGAAAAGACAGGCGGTGTCCTGAGGATAGCCGAAGCCGGAAAGAAACTGCAAACCATCCTGCTCGACAAACTGCTCATAGAAGATATAGACGGAATGTATTACAATATCCATTTCCAAAAAGACGAAAAAACAGGCACATTGCTATTATCCAAATAGCAATGCCGGAACAGACGGTTATACCATCCAACGACTCCCGTCAAGCCTGTGACACACTGTCCTTATTCTTCTGATAAGTCGAAGGAGACACGCCGAACTGTGCCTTGAAGCACTTGCTGAAATAGAAAGGATCATTGATGCCTACCTGATAGGCCACTTCCGCAACAGTGACGTCCGTTTTCAGCAACAACTCCGCAGCTTTCTTCATACGCATCACACGCAGATACTCTTTGGGAGCATAACCGGTAACTCCTTTCACTTTCCGGTAGAATATAGTCCGCCCCAATGCCATCATAGAGGCAAAATCATCTACGGTGAAATCAGGATTCTCCAATTGCTCCTCTACGATACGTGTCAGCTTGTCGGTAAATTCCTTGTCCTTATCTGTCGTGCATATAACCGGACGTACCATGGAAAGGTCGCTTGAGAACTTCTCGCGCAGCTTATCCCGTTGTTCAATCAGTTTAAACACGCGTGCCAACAGCAGCTTTGTACTGAACGGCTTCGTGATATAGGCATCCGCCCCGCTTTCCACTCCTTCCAAATGGCTTTCGGGCGCATTCAGGGCGGTAAGCAGGATAATAGGAATATGGCTTGTATTGAAGTCGCTTTTCAGTTTCCGGGTAACTTCAAATCCCGACAGGCCCGGCATCAGGACATCACAGATTATCAAATCGGCATCATACGAATAAGCCCGCTCCAACCCTGCATTTCCATCGGCTTCTGCCACTACTTCAAAGTAAACGGAGAGTTCCTCTTTCAAGAACTCACGCACATCCGTATCATCTTCTATAATCAATAGCTTCCGTTTATTCAAAGGCACAACCGGCAGGTTTTCCTCCTGCGCCTCTTCCTTATCCGGTGTGGTATCCGCACTTATAGCGGAAGCCATCACCTCATCTCTCTCTATGTCCGACAAATGCTTCTGCGCCATTTCCTCCTCACGGAGCAGGACATTGTTGGGTATCAGAAAGTCTTTTTCCCCGTACACCGAAATATCGGTAGAAAGCGTCACCGTGAAGACAGAACCGCCTTCCGGATTTTCATCATACGTTATGGTTCCTTTATGGACATTTACCAATTCATGGGTCAGGTGAAGCCCTACCCCCACACTGCTACCGGAGAAATTGCTCTGCATGAAACGTTTGAAAAGCTGGTCGCGTTTCTCCTTGGGAATGCCGACTCCCGAATCGGTTACCTTAATAACCAGCTTATGTGCAGTAACATCCACCTGCACGGAAAAGTCTATCTTCCCACCCGACGGAGTATATTTGAATGCATTGGAAAGCAGATTATAAGTCACCTTATCCAGATTACCCTTATCGATGAACATTTTATAAGACGCCACGGAAGGTATAAACCTGAAATCCATCTTCTTGGACTCGGCGGCATCCTTGAAGCTCAGATAAATCTCGTAAAGGAACGATATGACATCGGTTTCTTCCAATGAAAGCGCAAGCTTGTTGTTCTGCATTTTCCTGAACTCAAGCAACTGGTTGATAAGCCTCAGCATGCGCTGCGTACTCTTATCCATGACTTTCACGGAATAAGCCATCTCTTTGGGTATCTTGCCTACACGGTGCATCTTCTCCAAAGCAGCCTGAATCAGCGTCAACGGAGTACGGAACTCATGGGAGATATTGGTAAAGAACACCAACTTGTATTCCGTGAGTTGCTCCTCTACTTTTATCTTATTGCGCAAGTCATTCATGTTACGGATGATGCGATAGACGGTATAAAGTACAAAAGCCAACAACAGGAAATAAAGCAGGTAGGCCCAGGCGGTACGCCAGAAAGGCGGCGCAATGACAATCCGGAGTGTCGTATCCTGTTCGCCCCATTGCCCGGCGGCGTTGCATGCTTTTACATGAAAGTCGTAAGTACCCGGTTTCAAATTCTTATAGGCGGCAAAAGTCAAAGCGGACGGAACGCTCCATTCCTTATCGTACCCTTCCAGTTTATAGCTGAACTTCGGCGGAATCGTAGCAGAGTAATCCAACGTGGAGAAATTAATTCCGAATGAATTCTGATTATGCCGCAGATGGATGTCCCGGACATAAGCAAGAGAATACTCCAAAGGCGAATTAGGGTCATCGGAAGCTACCGAAACACCATTCAGCTTCAGTTCCGTGAAAGTGACGGAAGGAATATTCCGCACACTCTCCACTTGCAAAGGATTGACAACAGTGACCCCTTGGTTGGTTCCCATGGCAATCCTGCCATCCTGCAGTCTCAACACACTGCTTTCGCTGTATACATTGCACAGCATGTCGCTGGAAAAGAAATAATTCTCAAAAGTCTTTGAATCGGGGAAGAAACAGGAAACGCCGTATTCGGTGGTAATCCACACCTTGCCTTCCGCATCTTCCACGAAAGCCTGTACCATACTGTTTACCAAACCATCGGCAACGCCGTAATGAGTAAACTCCAACTTACCGTAATCATTGCCGGGTGTACAGATACAGAATCCCGCACCGGATTCGGCAATCCAGATATTTCCCTTGCTGTCCTGCATTATATGCCGCACTTCATTGCTCAACAAGCTCCGATTGCTCCAGTTGTAATGATGGTAGGCTTCAGGATTTGCCAACAGTTCTTCGGGACGGAACACGAATATGCCGTCGCTCGTTCCCGCCCAAATCCAACCTTGTCTGTCCTCAATCAATATGCGTATGCGTTTCTGCGAATAGTATTCATTGAGAAAATGACGGAACTTATAACCGCCCTGTCCGTCGGGTTCGGCAAGTTCCAGACCACCACCAAAAGTGCCGATCCACATCCGTCCTTTACTGTCATGCAACATACAAAAGATTTCATTGGCAGCAAGCGAGTTCGCATCATCTGTCCGGTGGGTGTACCTTTTACCGTCCACATACAAGCCGTCGCCACGACTCCCCAACCAAAGAGTGCCTGCGGCATCTTCACAAAGGGCATATATGTTCTTGCCGTACACTTCTTTCTTTTTCGGACGGGACAAGGCGGCATCGTACACATACACCTTTCCATCGCGGGTGCCCAGATAAATATCCCCATCAGTGGCAGTAGCCAGCATACGGATATTATTTACATGCGTTTCCGTGTCGTATTCCACCGGTTCCGGATAAAATTGTACGGCGCCCTCATTTACTACTTTCAAATGAGACACCCCCGTATATTCGGAGCTTAGCCAGATGCTGCCCGAACGGTCTTCCATAATATACTGCAGGGCATTGGACGATATTAATGAAGAACGGCTGTCGTCCGCTTTGAAATGGCGGAGCTCGTCAGTCCGCAGGTCGTAGGTAAAAAGTCCGTTGCCATAAGTTGAAATCCAAAGGATGTCACGTGAGTCGTGCACTACATGATACCGCTCCATATCAATATAGCCCACCTTTTCCCGAGGCATCAGCTGAAATACTTTCACAGCACCCGTCCCCGACCGGATATAATACAACTTGCCCGTCTTGTTGTGTACCCAATAATTCCCCCGGTTATCCACAGAGACTTCACCACCGGGAATATTCCATTCCGGGGGTGAGGGTCTCAGCATATTGCTCTCCGTATCAAAAACAAAGCTCCCCTCTGAAGTGAAAATAACCCATTGGCTTCCGACAGCCAAGTTACCCGGCAAGTCCAATCCGTAAGATACATCCGGCAACTTTGCCGCCAAAGAAAGCCTGCCTTCCTTATCGGCAGTCCGAATTTCCCCGTCAACGGTTATAAAACAAGTCTTGCCTTTAAAGCTACAGGCACGCTGGAAGCTGTGTGACTTATCGGCACACTGCAACGCATTATCTTTCCAACAATAAAGTCCCTTATCCGTACCGATCCATACCCGCCGGGCACTGTCCTGCAACACAAACTGGACATTATCCGATTGAAGCTGCCCGTCTTTCGTATTAAAAACTTTTGAAGCAAACTTACCGTCCCTATATTGTATGAGCCGGCAGCCTTGTCCCCGCCCCCACAGCCAAACCGCATCAGGCAGTACGGTAATATAGCCGTAATGGTCTTCATGTTCCCCACATCCGGTGAAATCCACGAAACAATCTCTCTTCAGGTCGTAACAACTGAAACGGTCGGCAGAGGTGGATATCCATAAGAAGCCGTTGGCGTCTTCATACAAATGCTTTACACGCCGGTCGGCAAGTGACATCTGCCCGTTGTTCTTCGGCAGGAAAGTGCGGAATGAATTGCCGTCATAACGGTTCAGCCCGTTCAGCGAACTCATCCAAATAAAACCTTTACTGTCCTGATGGATGTAACGGACGGAGTTATTGGACAATCCGTCCGCCGTATC
>ERZ860009.328-NODE-328-length-23056-cov-8.018999_pt1 | contig 23056 bp, 20 predicted proteins | sample MGYA00510114_ERZ860009 | MGnify/ENA primary metagenome ERZ860009 (study PRJEB30046, sample SAMN00715177) | human gut metagenome | study: EMG produced TPA metagenomics assembly of the A metagenome-wide association study of gut microbiota in type 2... | reverse complement strand
GCAAAGACCTGACAAACGAAAACGGATTGACTTTCTGGATTGTAGGTGACCAGATTAAGAAAGGGGCTGCCCTGAATGCTGTTCAGATTGCCGAATATTTGATTAAAGTAAAAAATATCTAATATAACAGACTGGATATAATATCCAGACAACTATAGATAAGCCCAATAAATCAGCCGGTTTGCAATGTGATAGTGATCACAATGCAAGCCGGTTTTTTTATTCTCCAAGCCGTAATTAGAGAGAAAATACCTATTCGTAGGTAAGAAGTCACTAGTTATAGGTATCAGCATTTACCAAAATAACTATTTATAGTGATTGATAGAAAGTCACTTTTTATCGAATTTTGCGCAAAACTTATCTATGAAATATTGTCTTTTTAATATAGCATTCTGGGGGCTACTATTTTTCAATTTATTTGAGGCCACAGCTAATTCAAACATCTATACAATCTCGGGACGTGTGACCGAGGCAAAAACGAATTCCCCTTTGCCTGGTGCTTCTATCCTCATTAAAGGTACCTATTTGTGGGCCGTATCCAATCAGAAAGGAGAATTTACGATACAAGGAGTACAGGAGGGAAAATATAATCTGGAGGTTTCTTTTCTTGGTTATGTACCGGCAACAATTCCCGTAAATGTACGCAGCAATATCAATAACCTTCCTATCATACTCAAAGAAAATACACTTGCACTGGATGATGTAGTCGTCACTGCACAAGCACCCAAAAATGAATTAAACACGACGCTCACTATCGGAAATCATGCATTGGAACATCTACAGGTGTCCAACGTGAGCGATATCTCCGCTCTCCTTCCGGGAGGAAAAACTAAAGTGCCGGATCTTACCACCAATAATATCTTCTCATTACGCGACGGAGGGTCAACAGCCGGTAATGCCGCATTTGGAACAGCCGTAGAAGTGGATGGAGTTCGTATTGGAAACAATGGTTCGTTTGGCAATATGAACGGAGTGGATACCCGGAATATCACTGTTGCAGATATTGAATCGGTGGAAGTCATCACCGGAGTGCCTTCGGCAGAATATGGAGACTTGAATAGTGGTATGGTCAAGATTCACACCCGGAAAGGGAAAACACCCTGGAACATATTGCTGTCTATCAATCCTCGCACCGAACAGGTTTCATTTGCTAAAGGATTGGATTTAGGAAACAATAAAGGTGTCATCAACATAAACGGTGAGTGGACCAAGGCTACTCAAAAGTTGGTATCTCCCTATTCTTCTTATACAAGAAGAGGATTCTCTGCCGGATATAGCAACACGTTCCGCAACGTATTAAGATTCGACATCGGTGTTACAGGCAATATCGGAGGAATGAATACCAAAGATGATCCTGATGCCTATTCGGGAGAATACAACAAAGTGAGAGATAACGTATTCCGGACAAACACTTCACTGGCCTGGCTGCTCAACAAATCGTGGATAACCAACCTCAAGTTCGACGCATCGATATACTACAATGATAACAACTCCCACGCGCATACGTTCTACTCCTATGCATCGGAGCAACCGGCTGTTCATGCCACAGAGGAAGGATATTTTATGGCAAACAAACTGCCATATACTTACTTTGCCGACCAAATCATCGACTCCAAAGAACTGGATTATACCGCATCGTTAAAATATGAATGGAACAGACGATTTAAGACTGTAAACAGCAACCTGAAAGCGGGTGTTCAATGGAAAGCAACAGGCAATGTGGGTGAAGGAGAATATTACAAAGACCCATCATTGGCTCCAAACGGTTATCGTCCCCGTCCTTACACTACTTATCCATATATGCATAATGTTTCGCTTTATGCAGAAGAAAGTCTGTCATTTCCTGTGGGAAATACCATGCTTAGACTGATGGCAGGGGTACGTTGGGAACATTTGTTTATCAAGGGAACGAAATATAAGAACCTGAATACTCTTTCACCACGTTTCAATGCCAGATGGCAGTTGAACGAACATATCGCTATCCGTGGCGGTTGGGGAATTACCGAAAAGCTGCCCTCTTTCTACACCTTGTATCCCAAACAGGAATATCGGGACATACAGACCTTCGGCTTTTCCTATAATAAGATTGAATCATCTTATATATATTATAGTCAGCCCTACACGTTATTGCACAATGAAAACCTACGCTGGCAACGGAATCAGAACGCAGAAATCGGTCTGGACGTCAACATTGCCCGTACCAGAATTTCATTAGTCGGTTATTTCAACCGTACCAAGCTGCCGTATAAATACGCAAGTACTTATACTCCGTTCTCCTATGATGTGCTCCAATTGCCGGATGGATTCACGATGCCGACTAACCCGCAAATCAATGTAGATAACCAGACAGGGATGGTTTACATACGCGACAATGCATCCAGTTACTGGACTCCTATGGATGTCAAAGTGACCGACCAGACTTTTGTAAAGTCAACTTCTCCCGACAATGGAATGGACGTGATTCGTCGCGGAGCGGAAATGATTGTTGATTTCCCGGAAATTACTCCGATTCGCACGCAATTCCGGGTAGATGCCGCTTATACTTATACGAAATACATCGACAACTCTTTATCGTATTATTATCAGAATGGATGGTCGCACACCAGTCTTGCCAATCGTTCTTACCAATATGTAGGTATCTACGCCAACGGCGACAACTTATCGACTACTGCCAACGGCAAGCGTACCCACTCGCTGGATGCCAATATCACAGCCATCACCCGTATTCCGAAAGCCAGACTGATTATCTCGTGCCGACTGGAAGCTTCGCTTGTGAAGCGTTCGCAGAACATCTCCGAGTATCAAGGAAAAGAATATGCTTTCAATGTGAGCGAAAGCAGTAATACCCAAACCGGGGGAAGTATCTATGACGGTAACTCTTATACCGCTATCTGGCCGGTAGCATACCTCGACCTGAATAATGAGATGCATCCTTTCACATCAGCGGAAGCCGCGAATCCGGAATTCTCCTACCTGATACGCAAATCGGGCAATGCCTATACATTTGCAGCAGACGGATATGATCCTTATTTTTCTGCCAATATCAATATCACCAAAGAGATTGGAGACTATGTATCTCTTTCTCTCAATGCGATTAATTTCACCAACTCACGGCCTTATGTAAAATCTCATGCAACGGGTGTAAGCGCTCTCTTCACCCCGGATTTCTATTATGGACTTACTTGCCGTATCAAATTCTAACTATATGAAACAATTCATCTACATATTATTACTAACAGTGACTGGCATCTTTGCGGGATGCACAGATATCGATAAAGAGAATCCGTATGACAACCAGTTGCACAGCCTGCAGGTTACTGCCGTATATCCGGACGGATACACGGATCATCTCCGGGAAGGAGTGACCGTAAAGATTGAAGATGTCGACCGTGGAAATTCTTACAAGGCTAAAACCGACAAGAATGGAGTGGCGCAATTCTCTTTGACCAAAGGTATATACCGCGTACAAGTCAGCGACAAAGGCGGAAAGGATATTTTCAACGGATTAGCTGATAATGTCAAACTAACCAGCGGAGACATGTCTCTTAATCTCCCGCTCATTCATTCCAAGGCCGGGACGATCATTATTAAAGAGATTTACTGCGGAGGATGCACAAAGTTACCGCTGGAAGGAAATTATCAGTCCGACAAGTACATTATCCTGCATAATAACGACTCGGAAGTGCAATATCTGGATAGTTTATGCTTCGGAGCACTCGACCCTTACAATTCACAAGCCACTAATGTATGGGTGACACAGGATGAAGTAACCGGAGCAACCATCTTCAAGGACTTTGCTCCCATCGTTCAGTGTATCTGGCAATTTGGCGGTACCGGTAAAACGTTCCCGCTTCAGCCGGGAGAAGATGCAGTGATTGCCATCAACGGAGCGGTTGACCATGCGGCACAATATCCGCAATCTGTCAACCTGAACAAACCCGGATATTTTGTATGCTATAATAATGTTTATTTTCCGAACACACAGTATCATCCGGCTCCGGGCGACCAGATCACACCGGATCATTACCTGAACGTAGTGTTGAAGACTGGTCAGGCGAACGCCTATTCATTCTCGATATTTTCTCCTGCCGCGGTTATTTTTAAAGCCAAGGATACCACGATACAGGACTTCGTTCTAAAAGAGGGAAGCGTCATACAAAAACCGGGAAGCACTACGGATCAGGTGATAGCGATACCACTTGACTGGATGATTGATGGCACGGAAGTATATTATGGCGGTTCTTCCAACAATAAAAAGCGTATTTCTCCATCCATCGATGCGGGATATGTCACTCAAAGTGCCACATACAACGGACGCAGTTTATACCGTCATGTGGATGAAGAAGCGACACAGGAAGCGGGTTACGAAGTACTGGTAGATACAAACAACTCTTCTACCGATTTTTATGAACGGGAAAAACAATCTTTGCATGAGTGAGATGAAGAAAATATATATAACAGGCCTTTGGATCCTATGTCTGACATCCGGAGTTTCGGCGCAGACTTATGACATCATCGAACGGCGTAACTCCTGGAATGCCGGGACAAATGTCACAGGTATCATGATGGACAGTATTTCTGCTTCCTATGCCGAACTGTACGGAAAGAATAACCACGGTGATTTCCGCAACTATTACGAAGCAAAAGAAGCATGGAGTGCCGGAGCGGTAGCAAAGTCCATCACTCATCTGAAAGGTTATTCACTGACGGGTTCGTTCTCATTCGATCATACTTCAGGCAAGGATATGAGCGGTTCGATGTTTATCCACCCAGGATTTTATCCCGTAGACCTCCTGGAGTTCCACCCGGACGTAAAGACTTGCAAACTTACACTTTCATGGGTGGTATTGCAACTGATATTTCACCCAACTGGCGATTAGGAGGAAAGATAGACTTTGCCGCTTCCAACTATTCCAAACGAAAGGACTTGCGGCATACCAATTACCGACTGGATTTGAAAATAGCCCCCAGCATCATGTATCATTTGGGAGATATGGCGATCGGCTTTTCCTATATTCTCGGCAAAAATAGCGAATCAGTAAAAGCAGAAGTCATCGGTACAGCCGAAAACTCTTACAATGCTTTTCTGGATAAAGGACTTATGTATGGAGCTTACGAGGCATGGGACGGGAGTGGAATCCATCTTAGTGAATCGGGTGTCAACGGTTTCCCCATCAAAGAATTGTCGAACGGGGTAGCCGTGCAACTTCAATGGAAAGGATTTTACGGAGATGCAGAATACACATATTCTTCAGGTTCTGCCGGTGAAAGAGATGCTATCTGGTTTAAATTTCCAACCCACCGAATTACCTCCCATTTGAGTTATCATTTCAAACAGGGAAAGAAAGAGCATTTTCTGCGACTGAACTTGCAATGGTCACATCTGGTCAACAACGAAAATGTGATAACCAAAGAAACTGTGAACGGGATAACGACCACTCACGTACACGGTTCCAATCGTATTTTTGAGCAGGATGTTTTCTCTGCTAATCCCGAATATGAATTGATTAGTCCCCGCACGGAACTTCGCCTGGGAACGAATATATCAACATTCAGACGACTGACCACACAGATGTATCCTTATGTGGTTTCGGAAAAGATGATTTGTAGCCAGACTTATATCTCCAGCGTATTTCATCTAGGGAAACTCGACCTGAAAGCGGCTGCATCCTTTGCCATAGGAAACTTTACCGAGAAAAACAGGACTACGGCAACAGATACGGAACCGGGTAATCCGCCTTATCGGCTGACTGATTATTACAATCTGAAAAATGAATATGCAACCGCCCCACAAGCGACATTTCATCTCGGATTGCGCTATCATTTCAACTATGGAATTTATGCGGAAGTAGAAGGTAGTTATACGCACGGTTTCAACCTGCAATATATAGATGGTTCGAACCGTTGGAACGAGACTATCAAATTAGGATATACTTTTTGAAAACAATGAATATAAATAAACTAAATTATTAAGCAATGAAAAAGAGTTTGACATTTATCTTCGCAGCAGCGCTTTTGGTATCTTGCCAACAGGAAGAGAACGAAGCTACGACTCCTGCAAACAGTCGCATTACTATCTCTCCTATTATTACACGTGCTACGGAAGTTAACTTTGAGACCGGAGATAAAATCGGTGTTACAATCACCCAAAACGGTGACTTCGTATATGCAGAGAATAAACAGATGACATACAATGACGGAGTATTTGCAGGCGATTTACTCTGGTACCCGGAAGGAAATGACAAATCGCAAATAGTAGCCTATTATCCCTATAAGGAGGGTAATACTCCGGCTTCATTTACTGTTGAAACCGATCAGACTAGTGGATATGGAGCGTCAGATTTTATGGCAGCAAAGAAATCGGATGTACTTCCGACTACCAACGTTATAAGCATGAACTTCAAACACATGTTTACTAAATTAGTGATTAATGTAACAAAGGAAGTAGAAGCTAACATCTCGTCTATCGCATTGAAAGGTTCCATCCCGACTGCAACTCTTGATTTGAGTGCTCTCACAGTGACTGCTGATGCAAACGCCTCCGCAACAAGCATTGTTGCACAAGCCGTTAAAGCGAATGAGACATACCGCGCCATTATCGTTCCCCAAACAGTAGCCTTGACGCTTGAAGTAGCAACATCTGACGGCAAGACCTTGTCACAGAAGCTCACATCTACCACTTTGGCACAAGGAGGACAATACAGTGTGAACATTCGCGTGTTACCTGACGATATAGAAGTCAAACTTAGTGGTGACATTGAAAACTGGACAGATGAGGGTGAAATTGGAGCTGATAATGAGATTCCTTTCGAGGAACATCTCGATCAGAACTATTTCCTGTATGATAATGTAAAATATAAGACTGTAACTCTCTCAAACGGTACGACATGGATGGCTGAACCGCTTATTTATTTACCGAAAGGGTATACTCCTTCAAGTGATCCAACTGCTGATAGCCATGTTTGGTATCCGTATGAAATCACAGCCGACGGTGCAACCGTAGCTACAACAAAAGAAAGTGCCATAAAAGAATTAGGTTATCTATATGATTTCCAGGCTGCACTGGGTGGTAAAGAAATTACTGATAGTAATCTGACCTCCTTTGAAGGAGCACAAGGAATCTGCCCGAAAGGATGGCACATACCGACACGTCTGGAGTACTTTAATCTGGTAGGAAAAACAACGAATGATGCCGACGGCAAGGTACCGGCTGATGGTGATAAAGCTCTTTTTTATGATGCAGCTTATGATGGAGCCAAAATATCATCACTGATGGATGCAGGATTCAATTACCAATTCTCCGGTGTTCGTATGGCAACAAGTCTTACAGGCGTCGGCAGCTACCAAAAAACTGCAATAGCAGATGACGCCAAGATTCAAGCTGCGTGGCATGGAAAACCGGCAATGAATTATCTCATGACTTCGACCGCCTACAAACCCATATACAATAGTACCAGCGGCCTACTAACCAATATACAGTTCTTTGGATTAATGAGTACAATCAATGCAACCAAGTATCCGGAAGGCAGATTATCATTATCTTATGTTAGCATTAAAGCCGGTATGCAAGTTCGTTGCATAAGGGATCAAGCCGGCAACTAAAAGACTAATATTTGTTTCATGCCTTGAAACCTTTAGTTTCTCGGTGAGAAACTACCAGTTTCAAACTGGGAAACTAAAAGTTTCAAGTAAGGCTACCCCCCTCGCCCGTAAGGCGAACTACGATAAGCTATAAACAAACGAAAAACAGATTACAAACTATATAAAAACGAAGCAATAACAATGAAAACAAAAAAGCTAACAATCGCAATTGCCATCATGGCAATGACTTTTATCGGAACTTCATGTGGTAACAAACAACAGAAAAGCGCATCAGAAGCGACTACAGAACAGTCTGCATCTTCCGCCTTGGAAATTGATTCTCTTCTTGCCAATGCCGAAAGCCTTGCAGGACAAGAAGTGACCATTGAAGGCGTCTGCACACATACCTGCAAACATGGCGCAAAGAAAATCTTCCTGATGGGTAGCGACGATACCCAAGTGATCCGTGTAGAAGCGGGCACTTTGGGGACATTCGATCCTAAATGCGTGAACTCCATCGTTCGTGTTACCGGAACACTGAAAGAACAACGCATTGACGAAGCCTACCTCCAGAACTGGGAAGCGCAACTCAAAGCACAGGCTGCCGAGAAACACGGAACCGGTGAAGCCGGATGCGACTCTGAAAAGAAAGCACGTGGTGAAACAGCCAACAGCCCTGAAGCCCGCATTGCAGATTTCCGTGCAAAAATAGCCGACCGCAAGGCAGAAACAGGAAAAGAGTATTTATCTTTCTATTTCATGGAAGCTGACTCGTATGAAGTGGAGTAGTAACATCCGTAAGTGGAGTCGGCTCATACACCGTGACTTATCATTTTTCTTTTCCGGAATGGTATTGATATATGCCATTTCCGGAATTGTAATGAATCACCGTGACACTATTAATCCGAACTTCTCCATCACACGGAAAGAGTATAAGATAGCAGAAAAGCTACCGGATAAAGCAGGAATGAATAAGGAGAAAGTGCTCACTCTCCTGGAACCATTGGGAGAAAGCGGCAACTATACCAAATATTACTTCCCGAAAACGGACGTAATGAAAGTATTCCTGAAAGGTGGCTCCAACCTTCTAGTAAACGTAAAGACAGGGGAAGCGGTATATGAATCCGTCACCCGCCGCCCGCTTATCGGAGCAATGTCCCGTTTACATTACAACCCGGGACAATGGTGGACTTACTTCGCGGATATTTTCGCCATCGCTCTTATTATCATTACTCTCTCCGGCATCATCATGCTGAAAGGGAATAAGGGCATTATCGGCAGAGGAGGGATCGAAGTCATTGTCGGAATCTTGATTCCCATTCTTTTCCTTTTCTTCTTTTGAATAGAATAACAGATTAAATCAAATGGAACATATTATCGAATGTAACAATCTGACGCACTATTACGGCAAACGGTTGATTTACGAAAATCTTAGTTTCACAGTACCCAAAGGACGCATCCTGGGACTGTTGGGAAAGAACGGTACAGGCAAGACCACCACTATCAATATCTTGAGCGGTTATCTGAAACCCCGTTCAGGGGAATGTCGCATCTTCGGACAGGAGATTCAGACAATGGCACCGGCTCTGCGTCGCAATATCGGACTGCTCATCGAAGGTCATGTGCAATATCAATTCATGACCATCACCGAGATAGAGAAATTCTACGCAGCTTTCTACCCCGGTCAATGGAAAAAGGAAGCGTACTATGAACTGATGAATAAGTTGAAAGTCGCTCCCGGACAACGTATCTCACGTATGTCATGCGGACAGCGCTCACAAGTTGCCCTCGGACTTATCCTTGCACAAAACCCGGAACTTCTAGTATTGGACGACTTCTCACTCGGACTCGATCCCGGTTATCGCCGCTTGTTTGTCGACTATCTCCGTGACTATGCCCGCTCGGAAGGGAAAACCGTCTTCCTGACCTCACATATCATTCAGGATATGGAACGACTCGTTGATGACTGTATTATCATGGACTACGGAAAGATACTGATTCAGAAACCAATCGTCGAATTACTGGAAAAAGGACGTCGCTACACTTTCACTATTCCCGAAGGTTATGAACTTCCTGCGTCTGATGATTTCTATCATCCTTCTGTCATGCGAAACCAGTTGGAGACTTTCTCCTTCCTGCAACCGGCAGAGACAGAAGCAAAACTGAAATCAATGTCAGTACCTTACACTAATTTTCATAGTGAACAGGTAAATTTGGAGGATGCATTTATCGGCCTGACAGGCAAATACTGATTAAATTAAGAATAAAAATTGGCTACTCGTAACCCACAAATCATAATTCATAAATCATAAATCCTCAAAAATGTACGCTATATTTTATAAAGAATGGATAAAGACACGGTGGTATTTTCTGCTTGCCGTGCTCGCCACACTCGGTTTTACAGGCTATTGTATGCTTCGCATCAACCGAGTGGTAGAAATGAAAGGGGCTGCTCATGTATGGGAAGTCATGCTGCAACGCGATGTTATCTTCATTGATATGTTGCAATATATCCCCCTGATTGCCGGAATCCTGATGGCAATCGTGCAGTTTGTCCCCGAGATGCAACGCAAATGTTTGAAACTGACTCTCCATCTGCCTTATCCGGAACTAAAAATGACGGGCAATATGTTACTCTCCGGACTCATATTGATTCTTGTCTGTTTTGCTTCTAATTTCCTGTTGATGGAAGTATACCTGAACGGAATACTTGCCCATGAACTGAAGAACCACATATTGCTCACCGCTTTAACGTGGTATCTTGCCGGGATTTCCGGCTACCTGCTCGTCGCATGGATCTGCCTTGAACCGGCATGGAAACGTCGTATTCTGAATCTCATTATCGCTGTATTGTTACTACGGATCTTCTTTCTGTCGCCCACACCGGAAGCATACAACAAGTTCCTCCCTTATTTAGTGGTTTATACTTTGTTGACAGCTTCTTTCTCGTGGCTTTCTATCGTACGATTTAAGGCCGGAAAGCAGGACTAAACAATTAAAAATTAAAGATTAAAAATTAAAAGATTGAGAAATGAGACGTTTCAGTACCATACTATTATATGTAACCATCGCTTTCCTGCTTCTTTGGCAGTTGCCTTGGTGTTACAATTTCTTTGTCGTAAAGCCGGAGAAGACTCCCTTTACCCTATATAGTTTCGTCATTGGCGATTTCGCACAGATGGGACAGGAAGAGGGAAAGGGAAGCGTGCGTCGCGACTTGGCAGGAAACATTTATTCGGAAGCTGCTTTCGACAGCATCCTGCCTATGTTTTACTTCCGCCAGTTGATGTCTGACGAGCGTTTTCCGGATACCATTCAAGGAATCGCAGTGACTCCCAAAATGGTGCAGACGGAAAACTTCAACTTCCGCAGCGTTCCTTCGGATATCAATGCGCCTTCTATCGGACTTTACCCGCTAATGGAATCCATGTCAGGACGTGTGGATTTAAAAATGCCGGATGATGTATTCCGCATCACCTCCAAAGGGATCGAATTCATCGACATGGCTACCAACAGCGTGAAGGAAGATAAAAGCCTTCAGTTTACCGAAGCTATGACTAAGAAAGATTTTCGTTTCCCGGCAACGGAGATTGTAGGAAATCCGACGGTGAAAAAGGAGTATGACGAAGGTTACCTTCTATTGGATGCCGACCGCCGTATGTTTCATCTGAAACAGGTGAAAGGGCGTCCGTATGTCCGTGCCATCACCTTGCCTGAAGGACTGACGTTAAAGCATCTGTATCTGACCGAGTTCAGAAACAAAAAGACGCTTGCTTTTATGACCGATGTCAACAACGCCTTCTATGTGTTGCAGAATCGGACGTATGAAATCGTAAAAACAGGAATCCCGGTATTCAATCCCGAAACGGATGCACTAACCATTATCGGTAATATGTTCGATTGGACGGTACGTGTGACTACTCCGACCTCTGATAATTATTACGCATTGAATGCCGACGATTATTCATTGATTAAAAAATTAGAGAACGCATCGTCTACTCATTCCATGCCCGGTATTACTTTCACATCTTATACTGATAAATATGTAATGCCACGTTTCGAATAGTATTCCCATATTGAATGTAACAGTTGTAAGGGACTATCAAAAGTCAATCTATTAAATATGACTTAGGGTAGTCCCTTACTGTTTTCTTCCCATGCGTGTATAGGAAACAAAAAGAATTACAATCTTTTCTTCTGTAAGTATGGGCTTTTTCCGGCAAGAAAGTTTATCTTTGCCGACTCATTCAAATATTCAGACCGCAATTGCTTCTGCATTATACACAAACAAATACGGTAAAACGAAAAAACTCAAATTAAAAACCGTATGAAAGTTTACAAAGCATTTGCTTTCCTAAGTATCTTCATCATATTGTTCTATAATTGTTCGCTCCCTACTGATGACGAAGAAAAAGGAGATTCAGAGGAAGAGGATACAGTTACCTCCGAACTTCCCTGGGAAGGAGAGATGGACAAATTCACCATCAATTCTAAAGAAGGAATCCATCTGAATGATCCATACGAAGACGCCGGAACAGCTTATGTCACCATTCCTTCCACCTCTGTAAAAAATACCCGTTGGGAATTTGGAGTTCACCTCACCTTTAATCCTTCCGCTAACAATTATGCACGATTTTATCTGACTTCTTCCTCAAACATTCTTTCCGAGAATTTAAACGGTTATTATATTCAGATAGGAGGAGCCAAAGATAATGTAACTCTTTATCGTCAAAACGGAGACCAATCTAAACTACTGGCTTCGGGAAGAGAGTTGATGAAAGGAGACTCTTCACCGAAACTATATATAAAAGTAGAACGTGACAATAATGGTTACTGGACTTTTTGGACACGACGTGAATCCGAGAATGAATACGTAAAAGAAAAACAAATAAAAGATACCGATATACAAACTTCCCGCTACTGCGGTATATACTGCATTTACACCAAAACCCGCTGTAAAGGATTTACATTTCATCACATACAGCTATCTAATAACGTAGAAACGGACACTACACCTGATGAAACACCCGATCATCCCGGAACAGACATTCCAGATAATCCGAACACCCCCGAATTACCGAAAGATGTGAGAGGTATGCTTCTTTTCAATGAAATCATGTATAATAATGCCACTGATGGTGCAGAATATATAGAAATCTACAATCCGACTGAACAGGCTATCATTTTACCGGTACTTTATCTATATAAGATGTATAAAGACGGGGCAATATACAATACTACCATCCTTCAAAATGAAAGTCCTTCTACTCCCCTAACCATTCCTGCCAAAGCATATCTTTGCTTCACGAAATACTTCAACAGAGTCGTTCAGAAACATAAAGTCGGTGGAGAAAATATAATAATTATACCGAACTTCCCGGCACTGAACAATAATGGCGGGTATCTGGCACTTTCAAGTAGTAAAGAGACTGCACCAGGACATACTTTTGACACTTGTTGTTTTAGAGATGAAATGCACACCATTGATAAAATAACCGGCGTTTCACTCGAAAAGAAATCCCCGGAGTTACCCTCTCTCAATAAGAATTGGCATTCATCAAAACATGCAACCGGAGGCACACCCGGAATAAAAAATATGTAAGAGTATGCATATCTATGATAAATTCCCTACATTTGTAGGCAAAGTAAACAAGTTCCGGATATTTATCCTCAAACGAATTTAAACAGCAGATATGAGTCCAGCCGTTATATCTATTACTATTGTGGCATACTTTATAATCCTGTTCACTATCTCTTATATAGCAGGACGCAAAGCCGACAATGAAGGATTCTTTGTAGGAAACCGTAAATCAGCCTGGTATATCGTTGCCTTTGCCATGATCGGTTCCACCATTTCCGGAGTCACTTTCGTTTCCGTTCCGGGTATGGTACAGGCAAGTAGCTTTTCTTACCTGCAAATGGTGCTGGGATTCATAGTAGGACAAATTATCATTGCGTTTGTACTCGTTCCTCTCTTTTATCGTATGAACCTGGTTTCCATATATGAATATCTGGAGAACAGGTTCGGAAGCTCTTCCTACAAGACGGGAGCCTGGTTCTTTTTTATTTCAAAGATGCTAGGGGCAGCCGTCCGACTCTTTCTCGTATGCCTGACATTGCAGTTTCTTATCTTCGAACCTTTCCATCTTCCTTTCCTGTTGAACGTAATTCTTACGGTATTTATCGTATGGCTTTACACTTTCCGCGGTGGAGTGAAATCATTGATATGGACGGATGTTCTAAAAACATTCTGCCTGGTAGTGTCGGTTGTACTTTGCATCTATTATATTGCTTCCAGCTTGCATCTGAATTTCAGTGGTTTGGTTAGTACGATTTCAGACAGTGACTTTTCCAAGACATTCTTTTTTGACGATGTTAATGACAAACGATATTTCTTCAAGCAATTCCTGGCAGGAGTATTCACCGTTATTGCCATGAACGGGCTCGACCAAGATATGATGCAGCGCAATCTTAGCTGCAAGAACTTCCGGGACTCACAGAAGAATATGATTACCAGTGGAATCTCACAGTTCTTTGTCATTCTGCTTTTTCTGATGCTAGGAGTACTGTTATATACGTTTACAGCACAGCAAGGCATTGGGAATCCGGAAAAAAGCGACGAGTTGTTTCCGATGATTGCTACCGGAAATTATTTTCCCGGCATAGTCGGAATATTATTCATTATCGGACTGATAGCCTCCGCCTATTCTGCAGCGGGTTCTGCCTTGACGGCACTGACCACTTCCTTTACTGTAGATATTTTACATGCACAGAAAAAAGGAGAGGCGGCACTTAGCCAAATACGCAAACATGTACATATCGGTATGGCAGTTGTGATGGGAGCAGTCATTTTCGTATTCAATCTGCTGAACAACACGAGTGTGATTGATGCGATTTACACATTGGCCAGTTATACGTATGGCCCTATCTTAGGACTGTTCGCTTTTGGCATCTTCACCAAGAAACAAGTTTATGATAAATATATTCCGTTGGTAGCTATCGCTTCTCCTATTCTTTGCTATATCCTTCAAAGAAATTCGGAAGCATGGCTCAACGGTTACCAAATTAGTTACGAGTTGTTGATAATCAATGCCCTGTTCACATTCCTTGGACTTTGTTTGTTCATCAAAAGACAAGACAAAGAAACATCTTACACAACTCATACTACAAAACAAAAAGTAAAATAATGAAAACAACAATCAACTGTTTTCTTCCTTTCAGCCGGTTGGAAGAAACTGTGCAAACAGTTAAGGAGTTACGTGCATCGACGCTGGTAGACAAAATTTATTTATTGGCATCGCCAATTACCAATGTCTGTATTCCCGGATGCGAACTCATCTCTGTAGAAAAAATGCAGTCTACACAAGCAATGCGAGCTATTGCAGAACATTCTGATAAAACATATACCTTGCTCTATACCAAACACACTGCACTAAAAATAGGCATGTTCGCTCTTGAAAGAATGGTTCAAGTAATGGAAATGACCCAAGCTGGCATGGTATATGCAGACCATTACCAACAGATAGACGGTGTGCAAAAAACAGCTCCGGTCATTGATTACCAACCCGGTAGCCTGCGTGACGACTTCAATTTCGGCTCGGTTTTACTGTTCAATGCCAACGCATTCAAGGAAGTTATAGAAAATACGGAAGAGGAATATCAATATGCAGGCTTGTATGATTTGAGACTCAAAATATCCCAAAAGAGCAAACTGGTACATATCAACGAATATCTATATACCGAAGTAGAAAGTGACAAGCGGAAAAGCGGTGAGAAGCAGTTCGATTATGTAGACCCTAAAAACCGTCAGGTACAGATCGAAATGGAACAGGCATGCACCAACCATTTGAAGGAAATTGGCGGATATCTTTATCCTATCTTCCGTCCTGTAGACTTTTCTTCCCACACTTTTGAGTATGAAGCTTCTGTCATTATACCCGTACGCAACCGTATTCGTACAGTCAAAGATGCCGTACGCTCGGCACTGAACCAGCAAACGACCTTTCCGTTCAATGTCATTGTCATCGACAATCATTCGACAGACGGGACCAGTGAAGTTCTCCGTGAACTTAGTTCGGACAAGCGCCTGATTCACGTCATTCCCGAAAGAAATGACCTCGGTATAGGCGGATGTTGGAACATAGGTATCCATCACGAGAAATGTGGAAAGTTTGCCGTCCAACTTGATAGCGATGACGTGTATAAAGACGAACATAGCCTGCAAATCATCATTGATACTTTCTATAAACAGAAATGTGCAATGGTAATCGGCACTTATATGATGACTAACTTTGATATGCAGGAAATTGCCCCCGGCATCATCGATCATAAGGAATGGACACCCGACAACGGACGAAATAATGCATTACGTATCAACGGTCTGGGAGCTCCCCGTGCATTCTACACGCCCATTCTTCGGGAAATCAAAGTCCCGAACACAAGCTATGGAGAAGATTATGCCCTTGGATTGAAAATTTCACACGATTATCAGATAGGCAGAATATACGACGTGATTTACCTTTGCCGCCGTTGGGAAGGCAACTCGGATGCTGCACTGCCTGTTGAGAAAATCAACCAGAATAATCTATATAAAGACCGACTTCGTACGTGGGAATTGGAACAGCGCATCCTGCAACAAGAAACGACATTAGAGAAAATTCAGCAAAGTATCGAACGGTTATTCCAAAAGCAAACTCTTTCTTGGGAACTAGCCAAAGAGAATTACCAGGCATTGAAACAGTATCGGTCACGAACAAAAGAAATATCCAAATGGTTTGGTAAGCAATATTTAGATGCGAACCTATTCCTTAATCCGAAACGTATTCTTTCGACTACCGCACAGACAGATACTGCCTCCATTCACTCACGGCCTTGCTTCCTCTGCCAAACAAACCGACCGCAGGAACAAGAATTCATCAGTTATAGGAATTATCAGATACTGGTTAATCCCTATCCCATATTTAAACACCACTTTACAATTGTAGATAAGGAACACAAGTCGCAATCCATAGCCGGGCGTTTTAAAGATATGATAGAATTCACCGACATAATGAGAGAATACTTCCTTTTGTATAATGGACCGGAATGTGGAGCTTCCGCTCCCGATCATGCCCATTTTCAAGCTTGCAGTAAAGAGGAAAGTATGCAGGGATCATATTACGATCACATAGATTTAATAGATAACGACAAGGTGCGAATTAGTTATGAAGATTTCCCGTACAGTTTCATCAGGATTCAGGCGAAAAATAAGAAAACAATGTCGAAAACCTTTCATCTGATTTACGACATTTTAGCTGCCAATAACAACGGAAAAGAACCAATGATGAATATTCTTGCCTGGTATGGTTTGGAAATCACCAAAGAGCATTTTGGAAAGAACTACGACGATCAATTTGAGTCAGTGGCCGAACACCCTTACAATTGTATTATCTTCTTACGCAGCAAACATCGTCCTGATTGCTATTACGCAAAAGGAGACGAACAAATTCTCATCAGTCCTGCTATTGCTGAAATGAACGGCATATTCCCTATAGTACGTGAAGAGGATATGAAGAAACTGACTCCTGAAAAAGTATATGATATCTATCGGGAAGTATCTATATCCAAAGAAAAACTGCAAAAAATACTAGAACGTATTAAAGCTGTATTATGACTCAACCTCAAATAACAGTCGGTATCCTTTCCGGGAAAGAGATTGAATTCTCTTTCCCGGTGAAATTTAGTTCTTCTGTCGGAACGAAAATTTCCGGAACACAGAAAGTTATTTATCAGGATGGGAAGATTCATTGGCAAGGAAAGAGTACGACGAATTATCCTTCATTCCTCCACAAAATGCACATGCTTTCTTTGAACTGAAAGATGTGACCATCGGAATCAACTTCCATTGGGAACGCAAAGAAGTCCAGAAATTCAAAGGGGAATTAAAGATTATCATCGAAGGAGAACAACTAACCGCCATCAATGTGATTTCCATTGAAGAATATCTTACCAGTGTAATTTCATCAGAGATGAGCGCAACAGCTTCTTTAGAACTACTAAAGGCTCACGCCGTCATCTCCCGAAGCTGGCTACTCGAAAAAAATAAAGAATTAAGAATGAAGAATGAAGAATTTAAAAGAACTTTGCAAAAAGACAGCGCAGCCAATTCTTCATTCTTCATTCCTAATTCTTCATTTATTAAGTGGTATGACCATGAAGCACATAGAAATTTCGATGTATGTGCCGATGATCATTGCCAGCGTTATCAGGGAATTACACGAGCCTCAACACCACAAGCCATCGAAGCAGTCTCCGCCACGCGGGGGGAAGTGCTGATGTATAAAGGAGCGATTTGTGATGCCCGTTTCTCTAAATGTTGTGGCGGAGCTTTTGAAGAGTTCCAAAATTGTTGGGAAAACGTAAAGCATCCTTATCTAATCAGACAACGGGATAGCAAGACTGAAAAACAACTTCCCGATTTGAACATAGAGGCGGAAGCTGATAAATGGATACGTACCTCACCTGTTGCTTTTTGTAATACGCAGGATAAGAAAATTCTAAGCCAAGTACTAAACAACTACGATCAGGAAACAGCAGACTTCTATCGTTGGAAAGTCAGTTATACCCAACAAGAACTTTCAACACTGATTCATCAACGTTCGGGAATTGACTTCGGACAAATTCTGGATTTAATTCCTATAGAACGGGGAACATCCGGACGTCTTGTCCGACTAAAGATTGTAGGAACCTTACAGACACTCATCATTGGAAAAGAGTTGGAGATACGCCGTACCTTATCTACTTCCCATCTGTATAGTTCCGCCTTCGTAGTAGACAAGGAATATGAGGAAAAAGGACATAAAGAGGATAAAATCCCTTCACGATTCATCCTTACCGGAGCCGGATGGGGGCATGGAGTAGGACTTTGCCAGATTGGTGCTGCCGTAATGGGAGAGCAAGGTTACAAATATGAAGAAATACTGTCTCACTATTACCCCGGCAGTACGCTCGAGAAACAATATCAATAAAAAAGAATAATACCATGACAACCCCCACTATAAAAAGAAATCCCTGGAGCTGGATACCCACCCTCTACTTCGCAGAAGGGCTGCCATACGTAGCGGTAATGACGATTGCTGTTATCATGTACAAGCGTTTAGGATTATCCAATACGGAAATAGCCTTATACACTTCCTGGCTCTATCTTCCCTGGACTATCAAACCGCTATGGAGTCCATTCGTCGACCTGGTGAAAACGAAGCGTGCCTGGATTATTGCCATGCAAGGTTTCATCGCTGCCGGATTTGCAGGAATAGCCTTCTTTATTCCGACTGCTCATTATGTACAGTTGACTCTTGCTTTTTTCTGGCTGTTGGCGTTCAGTTCCGCTACGCATGACATCGCTGCAGACGGTTTCTATATGCTCGGGCTCAATAATAAAGAACAATCTTTCTTTGTCGGTATTCGAAATACGTTTTATCGGCTTGCCAATATTTTCGGGCAGGGAATTCTAGTCATGCTGGCAGGATGGCTGGAAACATCACAGAACAATATTCCCTTGGCATGGAGTATTACATTCTACCTCCTTGCCGGATTATTTCTGGCTCTTACTATCTATCATCGACTTATCCTCCCCCATCCTGATTCGGACATTAAACGTCCCGGACTCACACCGGGTAAGTTGTTGGGGGATTTTCTCCTGACCTTTGTCACATTCTTTCAGAAAAAGAACCTCGGTCTCATGTTCTTTTTCCTCCTCACCTATCGGTTGGGAGAATCACAGTTAGCCAAAATAGCTTCTCCTTTCCTGCTCGACACGACCGATAAAGGTGGACTGGGTTTATCCACAGCAACTGTCGGAATGATCTACGGTACGATAGGTGTCATAGCTTTATTGCTCGGTGGAATCATTAGTGGTTTCCTCGTTTCCCGTGACGGATTCAAGAAATGGATATTACCCATGGCATTAGCCATCAACATTCCCGATCTATTATATGTATGGATGGCTGCCGCCACCCCGGACAATCCTATATTTATAGCCATTTGTGTAGCGATCGAACAGTTGGGGTATGGTTTCGGCTTTACCGCTTATATGCTATATCTGATTTATATAGCAGAAGGTGAACATAAAACGGCACACTATGCTATCGGAACCGGATTTATGGCACTGGGCATGATGATTCCCGGTATGCCTGCCGGATGGATACAGGAACATCTCGGATACACAAACTTCTTTATCTGGGTTTGTATTTGTACCCTGCCCGGTATCGTCGCCTCATTAATGATTCGCAACCGACTGGAGGATTCTTTCGGAAAGAAACAATAAAAAACTCAAAGATATGATACTCATTGCAGATAGTGGTTCTACCAAAACCGACTGGTGCATCGTTTTCAACGGCACCCCAATCAAACGAATGGGAACGAAGGGAATTAATCCCTTCTTCCAATCAGAAGAAGAAATTCAACAAGAGCTGACACATTCCCTCCTGCCACAACTACCGGAAGGAACGATCAACTCCGTCTTTTTTTATGGTGCAGGCTGCACTCCCGAAAAAGCTCCCGTCCTCCGGCGGGCTATTGCCGACAGCCTGCCCGTCATCGGGAACATCAAAGCCTACTCGGATATGCTTGCCGCTGCCCGCGGACTATGCGGACATGAAGCAGGGATTGCCTGCATCCTCGGCACAGGTTCCAATTCCTGTTTCTACAACGGTAAAGAGATTGTCAACAACATCTCCCCTCTTGGATTCATCCTGGGAGATGAAGGAAGCGGCGCAGTCTTAGGAAAACTACTGGTAGGCGATGTACTGAAAAACCAGCTTCCACCCGCCATCAAAGAAGCTTTCTTAAAACAGTTCGACCTGACGGCTCCCGAAATCATCGACCGGGTTTATCGCCAGCCTTTCCCGAACCGTTTTCTGGCCAGTCTCTCCCCTTTCCTTGCACAGCACTTGGAAGAACCGGCTATCCGTTCACTAGTACTCAACAGCTTTATCGCTTTTCTCCGCAGAAACGTGATGCAATATGATTATAAGCAATATCCGGTACATTTTATTGGTTCCGTAGCTCACTGTTACAAGGAGATTTTGCAGGAGGCTGCGCAAACAACAGGTATTCAGATCGGTAAGATTCTTCAAAGTCCGATGGAAGGGCTGATTCAATACCATCAACAATAATTCTTTTACCTATTGTAATTTATAACCAGTAATTATAAAAATGCAGATAACCGAACAACCGTCACTTTACGATCATCTGGAAAAGAAATCTGTGCGAGAGATATTAGAAGATATCAACCAGGAAGATCAGAAAGTAGCATTAGCCGTACAAAAGGCTATTCCACAAATTGAAGAGCTTGTCAATCAGATTGTGCCCCGCATGAAACAAGGCGGACGCATCTTTTATATGGGGGCCGGCACAAGCGGTCGCCTGGGAGTATTGGATGCTTCCGAAATTCCTCCTACTTTCGGAATGTCTCCCAACTGGATTATCGGACTGATTGCAGGAGGCGATACAGCCCTGCGCAATCCGGTAGAAGGAGCCGAAGATGATGAAAATCGAGGTTGGGAAGAACTCGTCGAACACCAGATCAACGAAAAAGACACCGTTATCGGCATTGCTGCTTCCGGCACTACCCCGTACGTAATTGGTGCTTTGCGGGAAGCCCGTAAACACGGTGTCCTGACAGGTTGTATCACCAGCAATCCCGATTCTCCAATGGCGGCAGAGGCAAATGTCGCCATCGAAATGATTGTAGGGCCGGAATATGTGACAGGCAGTTCCCGGATGAAATCGGGTACCGGACAGAAAATGATTCTGAATATGATTAGTACGTCGGTGATGATTCAACTCGGACGGGTGAAAGGAAATAAGATGGTAAACATGCAGCTTAGTAATCATAAACTGGTAGAAAGAGGCACCAGGATGATTATGGAGGAACTAGGATTAAATCATGACCATGCACAAAAATTGTTACTGTTACACGGTTCGGTTAAGAATGCAATTGACGCTTACCGATATTCTCAAGATCATTAAAATCTCTACTTACTCTTGTTTAACCAACTTATATTATACGCATCACATACCAATCTTATTAATACGGAATATGACACATTAACCATTATTATTCATCCGACAGCCTCATAGATACAATACAAAAAGATTTTGAAACAAAATCAAAAACATTTATTGAACAAACCGGTTTGTTCACACTTCTTCATTTTATCTCCGAAGAAAAAACTTCAAGAAAAAGTAAATTGGTATCAACAGTATAAATAATTGAAACATACCCAAAGCCCGTTCTTATCAATACCAACTATCTTTGCATCGTGTCACAGTACAGACAAAAATAAACCATTTTTGGAATTTAAGACACAAAGAAGATAATTTCATTAAATATAGTATTTATGAAGAAGGATATTTGCATCATTTTGAGCCTGCTGTTATATACTTTTCAATTACCAATTATCTACAAAGTAGAATATCCGGTTACAGTGAAACGTAAGATCAATGATTAACAACAAATTATTAAATATTGAAACCATGAAAAGATTATTTCTATTCTTCTACCTCTCTGTTGTGAGTATAGCAGCATTTGCCGCTGAACAATTCGTAGTATTCACACCGACCGATAATCATTTTCCGTTGATATCCCAAGGAGTTCCTTGTCCGATATATGTAGATTCTTCCGAAGACAAAGGAGTGATGATAGCTGTCGGCAATCTTCAACAAGATATACTGCAAGTATGCGGAACGAAGCCTGTGCTCTTAACAAACGTAAGTTCGAAACACTGTGTCATTGTAGGTACCTATAGTACTCCTTTTGTAAAAAAACTGATAGCTGCAAACAAAATAGATAAAAAAGAGCTGGAAGGGAAAAACGAGAAATATATCCTGCAAGTTGTCACTAATCCCTGTGAAGGAGTAGATGAAGCAGTGGTTATCATCGGCAGCGACAGACGCGGTACGATCTATGGTATCTATGAACTGTCTGAACAAATGGGGGTATCTCCTTGGTATTGGTGGGCAGACGTCCCTATCCGAAAGCAACAGAATGTATATGTAAAGCCGGGACAGTATACAGACGGAGAACCTGCGGTGACCTACCGCGGTATCTTCCTGAATGATGAAGCGCCCTGTCTGACCGGTTGGGTAAAACAAACCTACGGCACAAACTACGGTGACCACCGTTTTTATACACAAGTTTACGAACTGATACTGCGCCTGAAAGGTAATTTCCTTTGGCCTGCCATGTGGAGTTGGGCTTTCTATGCAGACGACCCGGAGAATAGTAAGACTGCTGATGAAATGGGAATCATCATCGGTACATCCCACCACGAACCAATGGCACGCAACCATCAGGAATGGTCACGCAAGCGCAAAGAATATGGTGCATGGGATTATACAACTAACAAAAAAGTGATCGATCAGTTTTTCCGTGAAGGTATCGAACGGATGCAGGGCACAGAAGATATCGTAACCATCGGTATGCGCGGAGACG
>ERZ860009.324-NODE-324-length-23317-cov-1.939343_pt1 | contig 23317 bp, 17 predicted proteins | sample MGYA00510114_ERZ860009 | MGnify/ENA primary metagenome ERZ860009 (study PRJEB30046, sample SAMN00715177) | human gut metagenome | study: EMG produced TPA metagenomics assembly of the A metagenome-wide association study of gut microbiota in type 2... | reverse complement strand
AGAATATTCCTTCAGAGTTCTCCGGAAAGAAATTCACCGTATTGCTGGTAGAAGATAATGTCGAACTGTTGAATCTGACGCGTGACTCGTTGGTTGCCTGGTTCCGTGTGCTGAAAGCTCCGAATGGTCGTGCGGCACTTGAGATACTCGAACAGGAGAGTGTAGACGTCATCGTCAGTGATGTGATGATGCCGGAAATGAACGGGCTGGAACTCTGTAGCAAAGTGAAATCGGAAATCGACTATTCACATATTCCGGTCATCTTACTGACGGCAAAAACGACGCTGGAATCTAAGGTGGAAGGACTGGAATGCGGAGCCGATGTGTATATTGAGAAGCCATTCTCTATCAAACAACTGCATAAGCAGATCGAGAACCTGCTCCGGTTGAGGCAGTCTTTCCATAAGCTGATGGCCAGTTTGTCCGGGAATGCCAATCAGGCCTCGGCAGAACTTGCGATGACTCAGAGAGATTGTGAGTTTGTTGCCAAGATACAGGAAGTGATTGCCGACCAGTTAGCAGACGAGAACTTCTCCATCGATACTCTTGAGAGCAGATGAACATGAGTCGTTCCAACTTCTATCGGAAGATAAAAGCATTGTCGGGAATGTCGCCCAATGATTATCTGAAGGCCCTCCGTATGAATAAGGCAGCTGAGTTAATTCAGGGCGGTACACGTATTTCCGAGGTTGCGGCACAGGTTGGATTCACTTCCTCCTCTTATTTTGCCAAGTGTTTCAAGGCACAATATGGAGTTCTCCCGAAGGAATATGTCAATCAGTTGTCTGCTTCCGAGACAGCGGCAGAAAGCACTCCGGATGCTGATTCTACATTTGATTTGTCATCAGATGTATGAAAGAAGCATGCAGGGCTTGACAAACCGTTTTTTATGTTGTATATTTGTAAGTGAGAACCGGAAGTAAATTCGATAACATTGATAATATAGACGAAAAATGAGTAATAATAAGTACAATATAATAACAGATTGCAAGCGTTTCCATTTCGGATAATGCTTGCCGGATAGTCTGATACAAGCTAAGGGCTGCGATTCTTTATGGGAATTGCAGCCCTTTTTGTTGCTTAAAATTAATATTTGTTGCTGAAATAACGATGCTCGGGTTTATAATAAACTTGGGGGACGTTTATAATAAACGATGAACGAATTTATTAATAAATGATTCGGAAGAAGTATATAAACGGTTAATATATTTCGTGTGAAAGTGTGTAATGATACCAAGAAACTTTCTGTTTTTATTATTAATAGGTAGTTTGTCTTTACATTCTCTTTTTTCTGTTTTCCTGTCATCAGCAGGATGTGTCACGATGTAATGACGAGAATGATATTCCAAACTTAATTTTTATTTTCGCTTTATTAACTATTAATGAAAAAAAAGTCTTTTCTTTGTATCATCTTAAAAATGAAACTATGAGAATCAATTTATGTTTGTTATTATTCCTTGTTTTGCTGAACATCTCTTGTAATTCCAAACGGGCGGGAAAAAAAGAAGATGTTGAAAAAGATACTTATGCCAATCCATTATTTATGGAAGGGGCTAATTCAAGCGCGATTTACCATAATGGTAAATATTATTATACCCATGAAACTAATGAGCAAATATATCTGTGGGTAACCACCGATATTACCGATATGGCTCATTCCACTTGTAAAGAGGTCTGGGTGCCTAAAGATCCTTCGAATAGCCATAACCTCTGGAATCCGGAAATACGGAATATCAATGGTAAATGGTATATCTATTTTGCTGCCGATGATGGAAATACAGATAATCATCAGATTTATGTGATTGAGAATGATTCTCCTGACCCTATGCAGGGAGAGTTTCGCATGAAAGGAGCGATCATGACCAATCCCGATTGGAACTGGGGAATACATCCCTCAACTTTTGAACATAAAGGGGAGCTTTATCTTCTATGGTCCGGGTGGCCTAATCGGAGGATAGGCAGTGAAACACAATGCATCTATATTGCCCGCATGGAAAACCCCTGGACATTGGCTACGGAAAGGGTTCTGATTTCGAAGCCGGAGTATGAATGGGAACGGCAGTGGGTAAATCCGGATGGCGGGCGGACTGCTTATCCGATTTATGTAAATGAAAGCCCTCAGTATTTTCATTCCAAAGATAACCGGACTGTCATTGTCTATTATGCGGCAAGCGGTTGCTGGTCTCCTTATTATTGTACCGGAATGTTGACTGCCGACGCGGATAGTGACTTGCTGAATCCGGCTTCCTGGAAGAAGAGCCCCGTTCCTGTATTTCAACAGAGACCGGAAGATGGAGTGTATGGCCCGGCTAACCTTTCCTTTCTTCCTTCGCCTGATGGAACGGAATGGTATATATTGTATCAGGCAAGAAGTGTTCCTAGCGGTAATACGGGAGAGTCGGAAAGTCGCAATCCACGATTGCAGAAGATAGGATGGGATGCTGATGGAATGCCGGATTTGGGAGTCCCTTTACCGGTGAATACTCCGTTACCTAAACCATCTGGCACAGTTCCGTTTACTCCTTGAGTTAGAATAAATGATAAGAGGGTGTCCGAAGACACCCTCATAAATAAAACTGAAATATAGTTCTATTTAAGTCTAAATACTTCCGAATAAATTCCTTGATCAGACCCTTTGGGCCACAGGCAAATACGTCCAAACAATGTTCCTCTTTTTAAAGCTGTTTGGAACATACTGTTATTAGTATAATCTTTGGTAGTAAAACTATATATCTTACCTGTTTCGTCGTATTGTGCTAAATTTTCAGTTTCGTCATAACGATCTACATTATGTTCAGCATCACTCAAGAATTGTGTGGTACTTAATAACATAATCATACGATCAATTCCAGTACCTGCTATTTTATTTACTTTAAATGAAGCATCAACTTTATTACCATTCAGAGCTATTTTAGCATCTTCTATTAAGTAATAAGGAGTTACTTCAACATCTTGTGTGGCAAGTCCATTTAATTTTATCTCTATAGTATCGCGTCCCTCATCACTCCAAGGTCCATTGCCAGCCTTCGTTATTAATTGATATTGTCCATCAAAGATACAGATAGAGAACTCTCCATCTTGGTTTACAAAAACCTCTACAGGATCATGTTTTTGATAGCCACGTTGGTATAGCTGCAATTTGACTGCTTCGTTGCCACGTAATTGTAAAGCCTCTCCTTTATAGACCACACGGCCTTTTATAAAGGAGGTAGGTTCGTCATAATTATCTTTGCTGCAGCTTATTAATGCAAAAATGGATAATATGACTATTGAATATATTTTAAATGTTGTTTTCATCTTCATTGTTTCTTATTAAGTTACTGATAAGGATTCTTCACTAACTTTGGATTATTATTAATCCAGCCGTTATCAATTTCTGAATAATATTGTGCTTCTGTACATTTTAACGGACGGCGCCATAAATCTAACTTTTGCATATCTTTTTCAATAAATACCCACTTGCCATCGTTAGGATCACCTGAAGCAACCACTTTGAATGGCCATAGTCCTAAGCGTTGTGAAGTTCTTGCTGTTGGTTCACCAGTCCATATTTTGCTTGCCTCCATCCAGCGTTTCAGATCCCACCATCGATTACCTTCAAATGCAAATTCTACTCGGTATTCATGCATGATTTTCTCATGATCAATTGTATTTAATGACGAGATTCCAGCCCGATTACGAACGGCATTAATATACTTCAGTGCATCTGTATCAGTATTATCCCGTGATAGCTCCCAGCTAGCTTCAGAGGCAATTAGATAAGCCTCTGCTATACGGAAATAAACATTCCACATTTCGGAACCACGTCCAATAGTACCTGCTGAAGGTGTAGCATCCAAATATTTGCGCACGTAGAAACCGGTACGGTTTATTTCTCGGTCATTACCGCCGAAAGGACCATTATTAGCTGTAATCAACCTGCCATCCTCGTCATAAGAATTACGGGCTCCAGTCACTTCAGACCATGAACCATTTTCTTTTCGCAGTTGCCCAGCTTGTAATTCAATAACCTTACTGTCAAAAGTTGCTCCAGGTACAATGATAGAACCCATTAGGCGTGGGTCACGTTCCATGAATAGTTCTGTTGGTTCGGTAAAGAATTTCGGATTTTCAAGGGTACCAATTTCAAATGGTATACTCGTCCCTTTTTGTTCTTCCGTGGCATCAAGTGGTTCGAAAGCCTCAACTAGATTTAGTAAAACAGATAAACGGTCACTTCCAGTATCTTGTTCTATACTTTTGGGCAGGTTTCCTTTAGTGAACTGATGTGTTTGCCCCGGAGAGACATAATCACGACACCAAATGACTTCTGTATTACCATCTTTTTGGCATACAGCTTTATAGAAATTGTCCGCATATGCTTTGTGAGTTTGCTCTGATGCCAGCATGAGCTTGTAAGGTCCATTTTCTATAACATCTTTTGCAGCGGCCAACGCTATTTTATAGTATTCTTGGGCTTTGGAAAAAGGTATACCTACTTCTCCACCATTCGTGCGCAACTGCGGATGTGCCTCGGCCGTGTTATAAGTAGCTAATGAAGCTGCAGTTAAAGCAGCACGGGCTTCCAGCATTTTTGCTACCCAATAATTGGCTCGTGCAGAGTTTTTGTTAGTGTCTTTGGTCAACATTTTGGAGGCTTCCTGACATTCTGAGATTACATAATCGTATAAATCAGCCTCAGTAGAACGGGGTATCTGCAGAGTTGTTATATCCATTCCTGGAGTGTAATTGAATATCTCATCATTTATTATAGGTACACCACCTAAAGTACGTCCCATACAAAAATAAAGCCATGCACGAATATAGCGTACTTCACCTATATAAGCAGTTTTCGTGGCTTCATCTACAGCGTCTGAGGGTTTAATACCTTCTAAGAACTGATTAAGGTCATGTACTAGAGTATAGTCATATGTACGCCATTTGTTTCTATCAATATTCTCATCGCTATTTGTGTCGAAATGAATTACCTCGTCTAGCATTGTCCATTGATCCCAGTCATCAATACGCTGTCCTATTGTTACACGTCCATAAAAATTGGCCAATACGGATTTAACTAATGTAGGGTCTCCAAAAGTCTGATCTTGGGTTAATAACGTATCGGGCTTTGTATCCAAGAAGCCACTACAACTGCCCAATGACAACATCGTGGCAGTCATTATTGTATATAAATATTTCTTTTTCATTGTTTCTTAAAATTTTAGGTTTACGCCAATGTTTATTACTCGCATCGGAGGGTAATCCAAACCGTTGTCAGATGCACATTCCGGATCCATCACAGACAAATTGGATAAAGTCAGTAAGTTTGTGCCTGAAACAAACAGTCTTAAATTACTAATGCCAGTTCTGTTTAACCATGTTTTGGGGAATGTGTAGCCGACTTCCAAATTACGTAACTTTAAATAAGTTACATTATGTAACCAATATGAACTTTTATCATAAGCACTAGTTTCATCAGTATTTAGACGAACCATGGGGTATTTACCTGGAATTAACGGACTATTAGCATCCCATATATCAGATAAATGCCATGCATCCTTCAATACTTCATCAGGACTGTTACCATCGTTTTGGAACGGACGGGCTGTCTCATAACATTGATTCCATGATGTCATACCGGAGCCGGTCCAATCCATTGCCAAATCAAATCCTTTCCATGATGCAGAAAGATTAATACCAAAATTGAGAGTAGGAGTACTATCTACACGATACCCAATGGGACGTTCATCCAAATAATTGATCACTCCATCATTGTTTTGATCCTTATACATGATATCTCCTGGAACTACTGTACGATTCCCTTTTCTATCATTATCAACTGGATAATTGGCAATTTGCTCCCAACTATCAAAACGACCGATAGCTTCATACCCCCAATTCACATATCCTACACGATGCCAAATGCTGTTACGGTATTCATCCCACGAATTACTAAAGCGCGGCTTATATTGTTCCCAATCCCAAAAGCGGGAATAGGTTATATTACCCCCAACACTATAATTGAAATCATTGATTTGATCAGTCCACATAATAGAAGCATCAAAACCTCTATGCATATCTGATTTAAGATTCTCCTTTGGTAGACTAAAACCTGCTTCGTTCGGTATTAACACATCATAACGAGGTTCAGGAATTCCATCACGTACACGACGGAAATAATCAAATTGTATATTCAAACGGTTATTGAGAAAACCTAAATCTACGCCAATATCTAGAATCTTTGCTGTCATCCAGGATAGTGTTTGGTTAGGTAGTCCCCGAGTTGAAGTTCCTACTACCCAGTTGCCATCAATTACTGCACCCCCACTGTTGTAATTATAGCCAGGTAGATAGTCAAAAGCAGAATAGTCAGAAACAGCATCATCACCAACTTCGCCATATGAACCACGTAACTTTAATTAGTAACGATCTCACCAATTTTGCTCTCTTTCCAAAAGTTCTCTTCAGAAACACGCCAGCCTAAAGAGGCTGATGGGAAAAAGCCCCAACGATTATCCGGACGGAATTTCCATGATCCATCCCAACGAGCTATTAATTCAACTAGGTATTTGTCAGCATAACTATAATTGATACGTCCCAAATATCCCATACGTGCCTCTGTTCTATTTCCATCATCATTAAACTCCTGAATTTCTTTCAGACGAATCAAATCCATTGCATTAGAAACTGGTGTAGAATGAATCCACATTTTAGGGCGTTTACGCTGACTTGCCTCAAATCCAGCTACAGCAACAACCGCATGTTTACCAAATTTGCGGTCAAAGTTTAACTGAAAGTTTGAAAATTGATCTTCTACCTTCTCGCGGTTGCGCTCACGATAAGGATTTGACATACGGTTGGTTACATAGTAATTATCTTTTTGTTCGTCATAACCATATAGTTCATAGGTGAATTCTTGGTTATCCAGTTCGTTATAAGCATAATAGTAGCCTAGCATTCCTTTGAATTTTAATCCTTTCAGAATCTCATATTCAGCAGTACCATTCATTTGAATTACGCGCCATACATCTGATACCTTTCCTGTAGTCTCGTAATTCAAAATAGCAAAGTTTGTTTCCGGTTGGTCGGATACTAGCTGTGGATAATTCGGGTTATCATTAGCAAATGGTCGTTTAGTTGGTTGATTTTTCATTGTTGCGAAACGAGGCAGCCATGTATCATCAGCTCCCGGTACTCCAGGATGACGACGATCTTCAATGCGTCCATTCATACTTGCCCCTACCTTGAGACGTTCATTTACATTCATTTCGATATTCATCTGTACATTTGTACGACGGAATCCACCATAATTGCGGATAGTTGCATCTTGATTAATGTGGGATACCGCTACATAATAGTTTGCTTTATCTGTACCTCCGGAGAAATTAGTATTAATATAATACTGCGGAGCGCTTACCCAAATATAGTCTTCCCAATTCCATCCTTGATATTTAGGTTCTGTACCACTCATCCATTTCTCGTATTCTTCTTTGCTGTAACGACGAGAATCGCCATTACGTCCAGAGAATGTTTCTGCTGTTACATAGGCATGAACATAATCCTTTACATTAGCTGGACTAACATATTTAGAGTTTTTCTGCCAACCATAATAAGCATTAACAGAAACTGTATTTTTAGAATTACGACTACCTTTCTTAGTTGTAACAACCACTACTCCATTCGCCGCGCGTACCCCATATAAAGCAGCTGATGCATCTTTTAGTACAGATATAGATTCAATATCATTAAAATCCATCTGACTAAATTGCCCTGTATCTGAAATAACACCATCAATTACAAATAATGGAGTACCCATGTTACGAATTTGCAAAGCTGTTTCAGCGCCAGGACGTCCATCTTGTTGACGAGTATTTACACCTGCAATTTTACCAACCAGAGCTCCACCTGCAGTAACAGCAGAAGAACGAGCAATTTCTTCAGATTTAATTGAAGAAACAGCACCCGTCAATGTTGCTTTCTTTTGTGACATACCAAATCCTGTTATAACAACTTCATCTAGAACTTGTGTATCTTCTTGTAAGGTTACAGTAATTTGTCTCGCCTCTCCCACAGTAACATTCTGTGTTTGATAACCGATAAAAGAAATTTCTAATTTTGTTTTGGGAGCTACATTTAGAGAGAACTCACCGTTTATATCAGTGATTGTACCAGTACTCCCCCCTACTTCTTTTACATTGACTCCTATTAATGGCTCACCATTGGCATCAATAACAGTACCTTTTACAATACGTTGTTGTTGGGTAGAGTTTACTATTAATGTATTTTCATCTATTATACTGGCAGCATGAGTATAGCTACCAGGTAATAATGAAAATGCAGCCAGACAGAGTGGGATACACCACATCTTATTATGGCTTAAAAACCAAAACACTTGTTCTTTACTTTTCATAGCAAATTAATTTTATCACCTGTATTATACTTTAGAGAATCAGTACAATACGGGTGGATGTTTAAAATATATTGAGTTATTTCACATTCTATTTAATTGTATCAACTTTGAACGATTATTTATTTTATTGTTTGTTTTGTACTTTATTTATTAATACTTTCATCCAGTATCCTCCAATTACTGAACGCGCTTTAAAACCTGTCATTTTGCCTGTTTTTGTATCATGCCAATCACTAATAGGTACCCGTGAAGTCGTTTCATTGATATATTTATAGAGAGGATCTATGAATTTCTTGAAAGTTTCTAAATCTGGAGACATAGCTGCAATCCACATAATCCAGTCAGACTTTGTATACTCTTTGCGAGAATCTAACGGTAACCCATAAGGATTCTGTTTCATTAAATAATAATTGACTTCTTTGCTGATTACATTATTCGAAAATAAATTCAGACTCCACATCTTATCCCAGATCATATTATACTTTTGGCTCCATGTATTCTCACGGTCGAAAGCAAGGCGGTAATGATCACCTTCATTTGCCATTTCTTCCCATTTCACCGCCATTTTCTTGGCTATACCTGCATATTTCTCTGCAACATCATATAAACCAAGCATATGCGCCATTTCGCTATATCCGGCTACACCCATGATCGCTTTTACTGAAAGATTGGCATTATGGGCCCAATGACCGGCGAAGTCATCCGTGCATAATTGGTTCTCCGGGTCCTGTCCAAACCGTATACCCTTGATCTAATCTTCTATAAACAAGCATATTACATCGATCGATGTTGTATTTGTGTTGTAAAAAGAAGATTTTCCTTATGCTTTCAATTATTTTTTTATCAAGAAAATAGAGGAGTAATTTAGTTATAGTTCAGACTAGATATATTTAAGTATAATTTTACAAATGAGTGTAATGCTGACAATAACATTTTTAATAATGACAATAAGGGAAAGTAAGTAATTGAATTGTTTCATTAATTTAAATAGAATGTTTAAGAGACACTTATAGCAGTAGCCTAATGGAGTTGTAATTTTGAAGATAAGATTTTTGAGGAAGAAAAATAAAAGTGCTACTTGAAATAAATGGTTAGATTCTTTTTGAATTTGCTGCTGTTTACTAATTGCATATTTATAGAAAATATTTCTTATTCATATAACATTCATGCTTTATAGAAATAGATTTTTCCATATTAAGAGAAAATCTATTTCTATAAAGTTAAAGAGATATTCCTGAAAATACCAACCAAGATTATTCTAACCTGGCTATCCCCTCCATTAGCGAAGCCCCGCTTACTTGTGCTCCCATTGAAGCTGGTTCACTGGATTTCCACATTTCACCCCACCAATAATTGCAATACATCGCTGGGTAAGCCGCATGATTCAAATTCATGCGCAAAGTTTCAGCATTATTTTTCAGAAAGGTTATCAAATGTTTGCCTATAGAACCAGATGCCTCGTCTAATGCAAGGTTCACTGCATATGGAATATAAACAGACTTAAAAATACTTTGGTCCATACTGCTGCCTTCGTCACGTAAAATGCCATTTCGTAAACAACGATCGCTTGTAGCGGCATAGTTGATCACTTGTTTTGCTTTGTCCATGTATTTACTTTCTTGTGTGATATGGTATAGTTGGCGACAGGCTTCTCCAAATGTTCCCTGTGTATAAGTCAGAGGTGGTTCCTCCACTCGTCCATCGGCATTATACGAATTATTGACCACATACTCGTACAACTTCTTTGCATCAGATAAATAATTTCCATCTTCATATCGTTGATAGAGTTTAGCAGCTACCAGACAACCCGGAGAATTAGTGCAAGCATTACGGTCGTTTTGGGTGGTATTCCATGGAAGTCCCGTACCTTTATCATCTGTCCATGCTCGAGTAATAATGTATTTGTCGTATACAATTTTAGCGGTTTGAGCAAATTTTTCGTCACCTGTTGCTTCGGAGAGATGTATCAGAGTAAGGCAAATCCAGCACATGTCATCAGTAAAGTCATTTAGGAAGGCGGTTTCATCTGATGGATTACGGTGGTAATTGTTAGCGTGGTTGGCATACCAGCGTTCAAAATAAGTGCGGTAAGTAGCAGCCAATTGCGTATTTGTGTCTTTAATACGTTTATAAGAGTAAATCACTACATCCATAGCATGCGCTTGTTGCCAGTAGATATAAGCCGATTCGTCCGACATATCTTTGGGTGTACTCCAAAATGTACCTTTACTTTTATTCATGAATTGCTCTATTAAGACATATGTACAACTGTCGGCAAGAGTTGCCCAAGAAAAAGGGACAGTGGTTTCAGTAGGTGTAGCAATTACTGTTACTGCTGACGAACGATGACCATAGTTATCTATTGCTATGGCAGAAATCTCATATGTTCCGTACTGTGGCAATTGTAATGTATAGTTTCCAGTTTTCCCAGCTGTTCCTTGAATAATTTGTTTCCCGTTATGTGTACCGCCATTCTTTTGCAAATAAGAAAGTTCTACACCGAGTAAATTAGGGGTATTCGGATTTTGCCATGTGATCAGTAGTTGATTAGCAATCTGTGTAGATTTTGCCTCCAAGTTAGTTACTGGAGAAACTGTTATTTCAGGTTCCTTGTTCCTTTCATCATTTGTCTCCGAGTAATTATCGTTTCCTCCTTCTCCGCAGGAGATAGACAGGCAAATTATGAATTGAAGTAAATAATAGGTCTGTGCGAATTGTTTCATAATATAAAGCTTTAGAAGTTGTTGAAAATTGTTTCCAAATATTTCAGTCTTGCAATATACCAAGACTTTATGTATTCTGCTTCCTCTTCGGGATTAGCATATCCATACATAGAATATCCTGTCCACCGTTGGCGATCTCGTTCCAATGCGCCTGATTCCACAATCTGTCTTTTATAGTAATCTACTTTAGAAGCCAGGTTTGCCGGGCTGAGAACATTATCTTTAACCGCCATCAGGTGTTCGTATATCCGGCGTTTGATATTGTTCGGGTTCTCGTTCATAATTCTCTCAAAGGGGCGGAAGTATTTGGAACCGGCATCATTACGGAGTATTAGCCCGTTGTCAAAACCAAGACCTTTTTCGGGATCAAGCTTAATGGCATCCCAAGTGCGTCCCAGTGTACCATCCAAGTCCCAGGGCTGAATAATGAACTTGGGTAATAAAGTGAGATTTACATTGTATATACCCAAAAAACATTTCGTCCTGTGTTATCATAAGCTGACAGCAGATTAATAAAGATAAAATAATCAATCAGAGAGGAAACATCCAGTCGCTCTTCATATTGGGTGGCAAATTCTTCTTTTGATGCTGCAGCGAAGAACTGGATAAGATCGGAAAGATATTTAAATTCGATTTCACCCACCTCGTCCGGATAATCGGACTCAAATCCCTGCCATGCCTGTTTGGAGTTACTATATGGAGTATTGATTCCTTGTAATTTACATTCATCCGTCCATTCTTTACCCTTATAGAGATAACCACCTTTCTTTTTCAGTTTCAACTGCTTACGATCGATACGATCGCTTAAAATATACAAACCATGGTAAGCTCCGTCCAAGATCATTTCGACAGGATAGCCATGTGTAGCATTCACAGCCTCGGGTTCTGTATTACTATAATATAAAGTGTTGAAATCGTTCCAAAGATCAAAACAAACACGATTGCGCATTTTGCTACAATCCAGCCACATAGCATCCAGTATCCATGATTGATCTTCTCGCAGACCTAATAGCTTTGCGTCTTGATTTTCATTCGTTTGACGGTTTTTCAATTTAAAACTGAAAGACTTCTTGGCATAACGTAAAGCTCCTGCTCCACGAAACTCGATACCGGCATAGCTCTCAAATCGTAAGACAGAGTTGTTGGTACGCCGTTTAGGATCAGTCAGCACTATGTCACACGGGCGTTTATTCTCATCCTCAATACCTTCAGGAGCAGAGAGCTCAATCACGGGAACACCAGTTACAATCAATCGACAAGACCTGATTTTATCAATAGTATTGTTACCTGCTTCCATTTCTATATTTTGTCCGGGATTCAGGCTCAGTGCTATATTTTCGCCCGACTTAATTTTCTTATCCCCGATCTTGATAAAATCGACTCCGATGCCGCCAAACTCAACTTTGACCTTTGCAGGTTGTGCAGCATCCATATCTATAGGTAGATAATACGAATTGTTCACATAATCCACAGCTGTAGTTACTCCGTCGATAGTCAGATTCAACAAGCGAAGATAATCTTCTTCTCTCTCTATAGACGATTGCATAACGGTAATTCCTTTTTCTTCTTTTCCCGAGATGATTGCAATCCGTCCATTTCTTGGCAAACCGGAAGTATTTTCTTTAACTTTGATTCGAACCTTAGTGATACCTATCCCTCCGGAAGAAGGCGAGAGCGTCATCCAATCGCAATGTATACTTGATTGCCATGCGCCGCCTGAAGATACGTTGACTTCTTGTTCACCGCCTTCTATCGTCATTGCCACTTGATAAATGGATAGAGAAAATGGTAAAGTAGTGTACACATCGTTTTCCTTATCCGAAGAACAGGCTGCAAGCAGACTTAGAATCAATAAAGCCAGTAGTATTTTATAAAGATTCATAATACAGATCTAAAATTTAAATGTATATCCTGCGCCAATCACATGTCCATTTGCTTCATCATCATCTGCATGATTCTGATACAAATAGTAAAAATCAAGTCCGTGGTGTTTGCTCAACTTCCATTCTATACCTAAGGTCCAGCGTGTTTTGTCAATCGCCCCTTTATCATTAAGCAAATGAGTCAATTCACACGAAGCGTAAGGAGTGAGACTGCATTTAGGTATATTGTATGTTGCTTGCAGACGAGAACGAAGCACGTTCTTTCCTTTACCTTTCACGTATTCATCGTCTTTAGGACTACCATCGTCACCATCAAACTTTGATACAGACTGACTGGGGCGATAGGTATATTGCCAACGCTCCCGAAGTGAGAATGTGAATCTATTTAAACTTATTTTTCCTGTCAGTTGGAAGTAGAAACGATGTTTGGGTTGCCAATATTCAGAGATAACATTCCCTTTGTTTGTAATTTCCAAAGGGTGATTATAATAGATGTAAGTGTATGCTGTTGCGGCTTTCAGCCAGTTTGTTATTTTATATGCCATGCCTGCCGATCCCGACCAACGTCCCACTTCGCTTAACTTGTCGTGTGAACGGAACTCTCCTTCCAGCGAAAGATCAAAATCCCGGAATAATCTTTTTTCCATCCCCACACTAGTCCATAGACCCAAATCGTCTTTTTGTGCTTGTAAAGCAAAAGATACAAGACAAAACAAACCTGCCAAAAAAAGTTTCTTATTCATTTTCACGTGGTATTTTGGTTAATGTATCAATTGTATTTATCTCATTTGTCATCGGTTCATAATAGATTTTAAGCATAGCGGCATCGCGAAGAAAGTCAATGTATCCAACTTCCACCCGAATAATTTTCAGTCCGGTACGCGCTTTAATATCTGCGATCAGTTCTTGTTCACACGAGGACTTGATAAGTTCGATACGATCATAGAGTATCAGTTTACATGAAACATGCTTTAGCCATCGATTACTTTCACACAACCAAATACATAATACAAACAGCAAATTAGCTCCTATTAGTCCACCATAGTTTACTTCCACGCCCAAGGCGTTTATTACTGATATGGCGATAATGACAAACAGGTAAGTCATCTCTCGTACAGGCATGGACTCAGTCCGATAACGGATAATACCGAAAATAGCAAATAAGCCGAGAGCAAATCCTACCTTTAGCTTTACACTACCCAACAGAAATATCATCAAGAAAATACTGATACTTATTAATGTGAAGGTGAAGTGATAATCTCTCCGCTTGCTCTTTGGATAATAGAAAAGATGGATGATAATGCCTGTTACCAAGAAATTGAAGCCAAAGCGCAGCAGTAACTGAAAAAAGTCACCACCGTCTATTAATGGAGACTCTATTATATCAAGAAATTCTAATTCATCCATAAGTATGTTTTTATATTGAAAATTAATATACTCCTATTTTATTCAGCATGCGCAACTTTGGTTTCAGCCGATTGCATTTTAAATGTGACACTGTAAGTGCTGATCCTATACAATATTTGGAAAATCCGGAAGATTGTATATGTAGTTTGCGTAGTATCTCTTTTATAGGTGAAGAATTGTGTCCATCTTGTTTTAGTTCAATGATAACAATGTTATCCAAACTTGATATTTTTCCGCTTTGTAAGCAACGGAATTTAACTCCTGTATCAATTGTGAGGCGTTCGGTTTTATGATTGTTAACAAGTGTGACACGGTGAAATGAGTTTTCAAGCAAAGGCAGAAGTTGTGATTGATCATACCATGCATGTTGACGTAAAAATGCATCCCCGCCGTTTTCTTTGATACTTTCAATACTCCCGATGCGGATTCTCCTCTTGTCTGTTCTTCCTTTATTATTTCTATTTTTTACTTCCAAAAATGTGAGATCTGAGTTTACGTACGTGCGTATGCGAATTTTCTCTCGTACGATACGTCCATTCTGATGAGTTACATACATATCACGATCTGGTGTGTCTAAGTAGATTGTATGATAAGCAATATTACATTCACCGTTCACTTCTTGAATGCGGTAATCATGTCTGGCAACAAGAAGTATCTCTTTTAATATTTGGTAAGAGGTGACATATTTGGTATCAGTACGGTTCATCAGCTTTATGCCACTCATTTCCTCCAAAGATATAGGAATATATTCCTTGAGTGTCTGCAGAATCTCAGTCATGTTAAAGATAGTATTAGAATAAAAAGGGAAGGTAACTTCAAGGTTAAAGTTTCCTTCCCTTCTTTTTTTTAAATTAGCATCGTATTAGTCCCATTCAATAGCCTGGTCTTTATCAGGTATCTGAGTATTAATGTTGCGCTGCATGGAGATAGTACCTTCAAACCGAAACTTTATTCTGGCTCCCGGCGCTAAAGTATAATCTTCAAATTCATAGTCAACATCACGAATCATAACGGTACGTCTCAATAAATAAGGGCGGACAGCATCCATCTCTTCTTCGATATAACTACTAGCTCGGGTATTTATTTTAAAACCATTGTTTTCGGAGTTATCACTTGTCAACTCCACAATGTTAGTATTCGGAACAAAATGGGCTATGATTTTGTAGTTTCTACGGTCCTGTCGGCTTTCGTCAATTGTACCTGCATAGAAGAATATAGTTTCATCATCAATAGCATAAGTTACTATTTCACTTTTCACCAATGGCTCATTTTCTCCTGCACCTGCATCTACCAACTTGCCTTGTAAGTTAGTACCACCGTATGTACCCGAATAATCATTAAAAGGCATGACGCGGAGTAATGCTTTACGATAATGCTTACGATAATTTGGTTTGTATTCACCATTTGGGGCGTCTTCAATAGTCAGCGGTAATACCCACTTATCAACTAAATCCAGTCCAGTCAGATCAAACTCTATATCAAGATAGCCTACATTTTCTCCAGCTTTAATCTGCACGGTTTCAGGGAAAGAGTAATGTTTAGAGGGCATTTCCCTATACCAAAGGTCTTCGCGACTGGAAAAGCGAGCTATGTTTAGTGTTCGCAAGGTATCCGCGTCAATCCCAATTTTTACGGTTATATCGCGATCGTTTTTAGTCGATCCGCTGACAAGGATAGGCAATCTATAGGTTGTTTTTCCCGTTTCGCTATAAGACAGGTTAATTCTAGTTACCCCATTGCTGTTAATCGGTGCTTTGAATGAAATATAGTGCTCAAACTGCTCCTCTTTCCATTCGTCATTACAGGCACTGAACATCACTAATACAATTAGTGAAAATAGTAAAGTATATATTCCTTTCATATTTATTACCATGTTTAAGATTAATCATTGTACGTCCAGCCTGGATTCTGAGTCAGGCGCTTATTACGTTTCAATTCGCCATGTGAAATCGGCCAAAACCACATTTTATCAGAGAACGTAGCAGACAAATTCCAAACAGCAATCGGTGTATGGAACATTTCGCGATCCGATTCTGTCATAAGTGTATTGCAACCGTAAACGGGCATTGCCTCTTCTCCCGTGCATCTTTCCAACGGCGGATATCATAGTAACGCTTTCCTTCCCCCATCAACTCTATTTGTCGTTCGCGTTTCAGATAAATACGAAAAACATCCTTGTCTGCATATATATTGTTATCGAAATCGGGTACACCGGCACGCATACGTACAGGCTTAATTCCTTTTCTCATTTCGGCAACTGAACGATGAATGGAATGAGTCTTAGTTCCATCCCAAGATGGAATATCATATGTACCTTCACTCACTTCATTGATAGCTTCAGCATACATCAACAAAATGTCCGCATAGCGAATTGCCGGCTCCGGCTTATATCGAAGGTTGTCGATACTGTTATTTTGATAGGTGTCATCGGGATGCACATACTTCATCACTCCTATACCCGTGCGCAACCAAAACATACCTGCATTATATCCATCCCTTTTTCCGCGATAATAGAATATTTGTTTATTTCTATCTGCAATTTCTTTTTCATTACCTAAATACCAATAAGCTCCGTTATATGCAACTGAAGCATAGAAGCGTGGTTCTCGGTCGGCATATTGCAAGGAAACTCCGGCAGCAAGTGGTTTATGTTCTTCTGCAGTAGTCGTGAAACCTGTAGCACGCGGACGAGTGTCTAAACGATGATTGTTATTATATTCTGGTACATTCGCATATTCAGAGTTCATACCCGGACAATTGCTTCCGTCGTTCATATAGTAAGCATCCACAATCTTTTGAGTCAGCCCACTTGTATTCCATCCGGTAGCGGTAAGTGGTAACTGGTGAACCACCATATCCCTGATACTTTGCCCTCCAATATTTCTACCCCGGCTAAAAATTAATTCAGGATTACTTAATATATCTATTTGACCATTGAATACAGAACGGTAAGATTCGAACGGGTCAATGTCTTTCCAACCTTCTGGATAATTGGCATTGCTATATACTTCATGATATGGGGGATTGATTGTTGCCGGTTCCGCTGGCGAATCTGTTGTACGTCTATCAGCCGTATATAACTCATATACCCCTAAATCCATGACATCTTTAGCGGCAGGAGCAGCTTTTGCCCATTTTTCTTCGCTATATTCAGGAGAAAGCAAGCGATTGCCTTTGTCATCTACCAATAGTTGGGCGAATTCATCATTGTTACCATTAGCTAGTGGGCTGGCAGCATAAATCAACGCTAGTGCACGAGCAGATAAAGCTGCTCCACGAGTTGGGCGGGCAGCAGAATTCTGACCTCTTGTTAGAGCCAGATCCTTAGCTGCCAAAGCCATTTCCTGACTGATATAATCAGCAATCTCCTCATAAGGTGCACGTGGAGTAGCCAGTTCATCGTAGGATGCGTCATAATCAAGTCCGTTATCTGGCAATAAAGGTACCGGACCATATCTACGAAGTAATAACCAATAGTAGTAAGCTCTGACAAAGCGGGCTTGTGCTTTATAGTCAAGCCGTTCGGCTTCACTTTCAAATTTATCGTTCATGTCGACATACTGAATAAAAATAGTAGCTTGTCGGATTCCCTGATAACATCTTTCCCACATACCTTGTTTAGTATTCTCATCATACAATCCTTCTTTAAATTCATTATATGACAATTCACCCTCTTTGGATTCTTGTATGGAACCGTCATCATCACCGTAATACATATCATCCGCAAAACAATGTGGAGTGACTCTTTTGTTACAAACATCAGCACAAGCATCGCTTAGATAACTGAACGCATTTGCTAACCAGGCTTCTGTTTTATCTCTGTCCGTAAAAACTTTTTCGATGGTTTCCCGATCTCTAAAAATATAGTCAGAGTCTAAATAGTCAGAACAGGATTGTATGCTTAACCCTAAAACTGATATCAATAGAATATATAGTTTTTTCTTCATGTTGTTTATTATTTTATAAATTAACACTTATACCCATAGTTATCGATTTTGTTAACGGATATGATTCACCTCTGGGATCGCCCATTTCAGGATCCCAAGTCTTGAAACTAGACCATGTCAAGAGATTTGTTCCTACCAAAAAAATACGGATATTATTAAAGTGCATCTTGTTAACAATTGATTTGGGGAGTGTATAACCAACATCAATTGTTTTTAGTCGAAGGTAACGGCCATTTTTCAACCAGAAAGTAGAGTTTCGGTAGTTATTATTGCTGGCATTGTCACCTTGGTAGCTCAAACGTGGATACGAAGCATTAGGATTTTCATTGGCAGGAATACCTAATGTTTCAGCTGTATCAGCATCTACCCATCGGTTGTCCAGCATACCTTTAAAAATATTTCCCCATTCGCCTTCTGTAAAGGCCCATACACACTTGCCATAAGTGAAAAATGTTGATTTACCTGCTCCTTGAAAGTGGACATTTACATCTAAACCTTTCCAAGAGGCAGATGCACCTAAACCATAAATCAGATTTGGGCGGCTAGTTGCACCGATAGCTACCTGGTCTCCATCATTGATCACACCATCACCGTTAACATCTCTATACTTGATATCTCCCGGTTGTACCTTTCCCCAACTTTGTGTCGGGCTATTGCGGATATCATCGTAATCTTTGAATAATCCTTCTGCGATTAATCCCTTGCATTGGTCCACACGATAGCCTCTTTGCATCTGATAGGCATATACATTATTCTCCTCATCTCTTTCCAGTACTTCATTTTTACTATAAGTGATATTGCCACGTACAGTTAAGTTCACGTCATTGATTCTCTGTTTGTATGAGAAGTGTCCATCGAAACCTTTAGAACTTACAGCACCTACATTTGCTGCCGGATTATGCCCGTTCAAACCGACAATCTGAGGTAAGTAGTTACGAACCATATAAATTCCGGTACGTTTTTCATCGAAATAGTCGATCGTTGCAGTAAATTTATCATTAAACAATGCAAGGTCTATACCTAAGTCATTCTTTTCAGCAACCTCCCAAGTGATACCATTGGAGGCTACATCTGCAAATCCTAAACCACCAAACGAATAACTTGAAGGATATTGTGCCCAATCGTATCCTCCATAAATAATCTCATTATCCCCGTTTTTATAACGGTCTGCAATAGTATAAAGATAGGGGAATCGCGTTCCGACATTATCATTACCTACTTTACCATAAGAGAAGCGAACTTTAAACATATTCATCCATTTCAAATGTTTTTTGATAAACGGTTCTTCCGCAATATTCCATGCAAGAGAAAAAGCAGGGAAAAAACCAAAACGGTCGCCTTTGGCAAAGTTTTCACTTCCATTATAGCCAAAATTAAAATCAATAAAATAACGATAATTCCAATTGTAAGCTACACGTCCGGCCAAATCCTGATTACGTTTGTTAATACCAGTCTTCAAATCTTCTCCTAAATTCTGTGTCTGAATGTAAGAGTCTTGTGTATACTTTATAGTAGCGCTAGGGTGATGAGCTCCAAAAGAACGATCCCAGTTTAGCATCATGTCTAGGAATTCCCGACGATTACCGCTAGAACTGCTTTCCTGTTTCATGTTCTGAGAACCACTGATCTTCTTCCATCTTAATTCACCAGTTTCCGGATCTCTGGCACGTTCTGCCAACCATTGTTCTGGCCACTTCAGACGACGGATCGTATTTTGGTTGTTGCTGTCATAGCCAAAACGCCCAACGAACTTTAATCCTTTAGTTATGAAATCAAAATTTTGTTCCAAAGAAATATTTGTTTCAATATTATTTGTCCAATTTTCATTGAATCCAGTTTGGGTTGCAGCTACCCATGGGTTTGTTTTATTGCCGGATCCAATAGCTGGTATATATCCGTTGGAATACATAACAGGGGTCTTAATTGGATTATATCCGAAAAGTTCACCCCAAACATCACCGTCACCTAATCCCGGACTATTACGTTTGGATAAGAATCCTGCTACACCGACTTTCAATAAGGTTGTTTTTGTAATGTCAATATCGGTATTCAAGCGGTAGTTCCAACGATGGTAAGCTGCATTGGTATTATAATCATCTTTCAAAGATTCATCTGTATTATACATACCATCTTCTTTCACATAGCTAGCAGAAACAAAATAACGGGCTGTTGTTCCACCTCCACTCATATTTAAGTTAATACGGTTACTCCACGCACCGTCTTTGAGTAACATGTCCATCCAATCCACATTCGGATAAAGATCCGTATCCAAGCCTAAACGTAAGATGTCCAACTCTTCTGGTTTATATACAGCCTCGTTGTTACGGGTAATTCGCGATTCGTTCATCAAGCTGGCATAAGTAAATCCGTCTTCGAACTTTGGAGTTACAGTCCTCGTATTATAGGTTGTTTCTACTTTAGCATCAATTTTGATTTTACCGGCTTTTCCGCGTTTAGTAGTAATCAATACTACACCATTAGCACCTTTCGAACCATAAATAGCAGTAGCCGAAGCATCTTTTAATACAGTAAACGTTTCGATGTCTTCGATATTGATTTCATCCATACTGCGTTCGAAACCATCAACTAATACATAAGCAGATGAGTTGGCACCAAACGTAGATATACCGCGAATCCAGAACTCAGATATATTTTTACCTGGCTGTCCAGAAGTCTGACGCGCCATAATACCCGGTACATTACCTGCCAGTGCATTGACAATGCTGGAAGATGGATTACGTTTCAGCTCACCAACATCTACCGTTGTAATAGCACCTGTCTGTGTTAGTTTTCTCTGAACTCCCTACCAGTAATAACGACTTCATCTACTGCTCTTGTCACGCTTTCTTTCATAACAACGTTTATTGTACGTTGTTCTTTAACCATTACTTCTTTCGATTCATAACCAATATAAGTGAACACTAACTGGCGGTAAGGTTCCATGGTTATGGAGTAATGACCGTTCATGTCTGTGATTGAACCTAAACCGGGCATGTCCTTCACGGTGACATTCACACCGATCAACGGCTCTTTGGCTTCGTCTGTAACAACACCTTTCACAACAACTTTTTCTTGCTGCGCCATAACCGTTGAACAAAGGCACAACAGCATGATACATAATGATAAATATTTTTTCATATTATTCATGTGCGTTTTAATCATTAGTTATTCTTCTCCTTCGTAAGCAATCTTACGGATACGCCGATTGGAACCATCACCGATGTAATATGTATCGGTTGCTTCATCGTAAGTTATACCTTTCGGACGGTCGAAACGGGCCTCTTGACGTAAATCTCCATCTACATATCCCCATGGGTTACCATTCAGACTGGCGCTTCCGCGACCGGCAAATGTTGAGACCTTTCCTTGTGGGGTAATTTTACGGATACATTGCCCCATCTTATCACAAAGAATAAAATCGTATTCATCTTCTTGTCCTGCATACTCTGGGTTCTTTACGAAAACTCCTTGATAAGGAGTATTAAAACGTGCGCTTGTTCCAATTCCGTCTACATAAGCAGCTCTTTCTGCTGTTCCCGCTACAATGAAGGGAGTGACAAATCGTTTACTTGCCCAATCATAATTTGTGCGCTGAATATAGTGTTTGTTAATAGACACAATATAAGCATAATTCCCTGTCGGATGTATACGGATATTATATTCCCATCCATTATCCATTTGAAAAAGTACTTCTTTATCAGCAGGAGTTGTACGTGTACCGTCGAAAATTTCTTGAATTTGTTGCTTCTCTACTTTGAAGAATTGCCCCTTATCCCAACTATTAAAGTACATATCACCATCTACCGGATGAAAAGTTACTGTATTACAAGCTTTGAAATTAACCAACGCTAATCTGTTTCCCCACATTTTATAATTGCGCTCATCGCCCTCAGGGGCTTCTCTATTACGTGTAAAACCATATACAGCTGCTCTCAATTCGTCTCCTTGGTCAACTGCCACAGCCATGTGATTTTCATCAAAAAAGGCAAGTGCACGTCCGCGGTTAGTACCTCCCATGTCACCTTCTGTAAGAGCCGTTCCTACATATTGGTTTTTGAGGTCGAGAATACGCATATTACCGTTTCCTTCATTTTCATCACCTGCACCTCTATCGGCTGCAACGTACACTAAGTGGGGATATTTAGGGTCAAATTCTAACCAGTTGGGGGAACCAAATGCACCACAATCATTAAATGGACCATCTTTTGTATCGTATCCGCCGTCATCTCTACGCGAACCACATAATGTACTCACTAACTGTTTTCGCACATATTCGAACTTGGCCTCTGCGATAGTAGATACTACCGGATTGTCGCCATTGGATATTTGTACTTCGATTTCTCCGGAATAAGCCTGTGAAGGTACCAAACAGTAGATAGAATGATTTTTCACATTGATTACGATAGCTTTTTTTCCACCAACAAAGACATTCACAATAGACGGATCATTACCAAAATTTTCTCCTGATATAACTAATCGCTGCCCGAATCCCCCCGTAGTCGGATTGATACCACTTACTTGAACCGGAATATTCGGATCAAATGCTGCATTGTCTGAATCTCCGTTGCTGTCATTGTCATCACTACAACTTCCGAAGAATAGAGCAACTAGCAGTAATGCCATCCAGCATACCCGCCAGTAGTCTTTCATGATTTTGTTTTTTTTCATACGTAAAAAATTAATGATTAATAAAATATTATATTGTTGGTTCATTACTTATCTCTTGTTGTATTATGCTGAAATGATTCATCCATGCGAAAAAGTATTCTTTCAACTTATTGTCCATATTTTTAATGATTCATCTTATCCATTAACACTTGTATCCAATATCCTCCAATTACAGAACGTGCCTTAAATCCGGTCATTCTGCCAGTTTTGGTATCATGCCAGTCACTGATAGGCACACGTGAAGTAGTTTCATTGATGTATTTATAAAGAGGATCTACAAACTTCTCAAAAATTTCACGGTTT
>ERZ860009.322-NODE-322-length-23371-cov-1.608338_pt1 | contig 23371 bp, 17 predicted proteins | sample MGYA00510114_ERZ860009 | MGnify/ENA primary metagenome ERZ860009 (study PRJEB30046, sample SAMN00715177) | human gut metagenome | study: EMG produced TPA metagenomics assembly of the A metagenome-wide association study of gut microbiota in type 2... | reverse complement strand
CGAAACTCTTAATTTATCAGTTAATGCATCAAAAATGGACATTTTTGACGTTTACGTGCACAAAATTAGTCGTTTCCGTGCACGAAAAACAAAAAATACACCTTCTTAACTAAAAAATCCCACTCTGTTTGGAGGAAATACACTACTTTCGTAGCATGAAAAAATAGCATGTATAATCCTTAAAACAATAAACCATGAGACGAAGCTCTTTTTATAAATTTTTGATATTAGTAATAATAATGTCAAGCACCATTTCACTGTCGGCGCAGCAGGTGGATGAAAAACTGCCTTGGTCGGTGCGGATGACTGAATCGGAGATGATTCGTTGCCCGGAATCCTGGCAGCTTGATTTTCAGCCCAGACTGAAATGGGACTATTGCCACGGACTGGAATTGGGGGCGATGCTTGATGTATACGATACTTATGGCGACAAGAAAATACGAGATTATGCAATTGCTTATGCAGATACGATGGTGCATGAGGATGGAAGTATTACTGCATACAAATTGACCGATTACAGTCTGGACCGTATCAATTCCGGAAAAATCCTGTTTCGTATCTATGAGCAGACCAAGGATGAAAAGTATAAGAAGGCATTAGACTTGCTCTATAGCCAGTTTGCCGGACAGCCTCGTAATGAAGACGGAGGGTTCTGGCATAAAAAGATATATCCGCATCAGATGTGGCTGGACGGACTTTATATGGGAGCTCCTTTTTATGCAGAGTATGCTTTCCGTAATAATCGCCCGCAGGATTATGCAGACGTCATCAATCAGTTTATCACCTGTGCCCGTCATACGTATGATCCGAAGAATGGTCTTTATCGTCATGCGTGTGATGTAAGTCGCACGGAGCGCTGGGCCGATCCGGTGACAGGACAGTCAAAACATTGTTGGGGACGTGCGTTAGGCTGGTATGCGATGGCGTTGGTAGATGTGCTTGATTTTATCCCGAAGCATGAGGCCGGAAGAGATTCGTTGCTTGCAATCTTGGATAATGTAGCGGTTCAGGTAAAGAAACTGCAAGACCCGAAGACCGGTGGATGGTATCAGGTGATGGACAGAAGCGGTGACAAGGGTAATTATCTGGAATCATCCTGTTCGGCAATGTTCATATACAGTCTGTTTAAAGCCGTACGTATGGGATATATCGATCCGTCTTATCTGGATGTAGCAAAGACTGGTTATGAAGGTTTTCTGAAAAATTTCATTGAAGTGGATAAAGATGGAGTGGTGACTATAACGAAGGCCTGTGCAGTAGCAGGGCTGGGAGGGAAGGTTTATCGTTCCGGCGATTATGACTATTATATAAATGAAACGATCCGTAATAACGACCCGAAAGCAGTAGGACCATTTATTATGGCGAGTCTGGAATACGAACGTTTGCAAAAGTAATTTCGATCGATGAAAAGGAGTATTTTGAAAGGAATGGCGTTGTTTCTTCTGCTTTGTTCAGGAGGAACTTTGGCCTGTGCACAACAGCAAAAACAAGACACGATAGTCGTGTCACGTGACGGAACGGGAAAGTATCGGGATATTCAGGAAGCCGTGGAAGCGGTACGTGCTTTTATGGATTATACGGTGACTATATTTATAAAGAATGGTATATACAAAGAAAAACTGGTGATTCCTTCATGGGTGAAGAACGTGCAGCTGGTAGGCGAAGATGCCGAAAAGACGATCATCACGTATGATGACCATGCCAATATCAATAAAATGGGCACTTTCCGCACTTATACTGTAAAGGTAGAAGGAAGTGACATTACTTTTAAGAATCTGACCATTGAGAACAATGCCGCTCCTTTGGGGCAGGCAGTTGCGCTCCATACCGAAGGAGACAGGCTGATGTTTGTCGGCTGTCGTTTTCTGGGAAATCAGGATACTATTTATACAGGATCGGAGGGTAGCCGCCTGTTATTTACTAACTGCTATATCGAAGGAACTACAGATTTCATCTTCGGCCCTTCTACAGCTTTGTTTGAATATTGCGAACTACACAGCAAGCGCGATTCATATATTACCGCGGCTTCTACTCCGAAGGAGGTGGAGTTTGGTTATGTTTTCAAGAACTGTAAGCTGACAGCCGCTCCCGGTATCAAGAAAGTCTATCTGGGACGTCCTTGGAGACCTTATGCTGCTACGGCTTTTATTAATTGCGAGTTTGGCGGACATATCCGTTCGGAAGGCTGGCACAACTGGAAGAATCCGGAAAACGAAAAGACTGCCCGTTACGCTGAATTTAAAAACACGGGTGAAGGTGCGGATGCTTCCGGACGTGTGAAATGGTCTAAACAACTGACTGATAAAGAAGCGGTGCAATATACTCCGCAGAATATATTTAAGGAATGCAGTAATTGGTATCCTTATAAATAACATCAGTTCGATATAAGAGTAATCCGCATGGTTTCCCCTCCTTTTGGAAGGAGGAGAACTGAGTTACTCAAATTTATATCGAACTCACGTTAAATAGAAGTCATAAGGGAACTTTAATTTTGAACCAACAAAATAAGATTATGAAAAATAGACTGCTATTACTGCTTATAGTATTTATCCTTTTCTCCGCTTTTCGTGCGGATAACCTGTATTGACCATCTTTACGATAGGTGACTCTACGATGGCTAACAAAAATCTGTACGGTGGAAATCCCGAACGCGGCTGGTGTATGGTACTCCCCGGATTTTTCTCAGAAGATATACGTATTGATAATCATGCCGCCAATGGCCGCAGTTCCAAAAGTTTCATATCTGAAGGCCGATGGGCAAAAGTGATTTCCCAGGTAAAGAAGGGAGATTATGTCTTTATCCAGTTCGGACACAATGATGAAAAGGCTGATTCTGCACGCCATACTGATCCGGGAACGACCTTTGATGACAATCTCCGTCGTTTCGTCAATGAAACTCGTGCTAAAGGAGGGATTCCTGTGTTGTTCAACTCCATTGTTCGTCGTAATTTTGTACAGCCGGAAGATGCCTCGATTGCTACAGATGCCCGTCGTGCTCCAGGTGAACAGGAACTGCCGAAAGAAGGAAACGTCTTGTACGATACGCACGGTGCCTACCTTGATTCTCCGCGTAATGTGGCAAAAGAGATGGGAGTGGCGTTTATCGATATGAACAAAATTACCCATGATCTGGTGCAGGGACTGGGCCCCGCAGAATCGAAGAAGTTGTTTATGTTTGTCGAACCTGAGAAAGTTCCGGCTTTTCCGAAAGGCCGGGAGGATAATACTCATTTGAATGTGTACGGAGCACGGACTATCGCTGGGCTGACTGTAGATGCTATCGCAAAGGAAATACCGGAACTGGCAAAATATGTCCGTCATTATGATTACGTAGTGGCACAAGACGGAACAGGTGATTTCTTCACAGTGCAGGAAGCGATAAATGCAGTACCCGATTTTCGCAAGAATGTGCGTACTACTATCTTGGTCCGTAAAGGCACTTATAAAGAGAAGATTATTATTCCGGAATCCAAAATAAATATCTCTCTGATAGGAGAGGATGGTGCGGTACTGACAAATGATGATTTTGCCAATAAGAAAAATGTGTTTGGTGAGAATATGGGAACTTCGGGATCGTCGAGTTGCTACATTTATGCTCCCGATTTCTATGCGGAGAACATCACTTTTGAAAACTCGGCAGGACCGGTAGGACAGGCAGTAGCCTGTTTTGTATCTGCCGACCGTGCGTTTTTAAGAATTGTCGTTTTCTCGGTTATCAGGATACCCTTTATACGTATGGCAAGCACAGCCGTCAATATTACGAGGATTGCTATATCGAAGGAACGGTTGACTTTATCTTCGGATGGTCTGTAGCTGTATTCAATCGTTGTCATATTCATAGCAAACGTGATGGTTATGTGACGGCACCCTCTACAGATCAAGGCAAAAAGTATGGATATGTCTTTTATGATTGCCGGTTGACTGCTGATCCGGATGTTGCCAAAGTATATCTGTCTCGTCCGTGGCGTCCGTATGCACAGGCTGTATTTATCCGTTGTGAACTGGGGAAACATATCCTTCCGGAAGGCTGGCACAACTGGGGAAAGAAAGAAGCGGAGAAAACCGTATTTTATGCCGAATACGATAGTCATGGCAAGGGAGCCAATCCGAAAGCCCGCGCAGCTTTCTCTCGTCAACTGAAGAATCTGAAAGGCTACGAGATGGAAACGGTTTTGGCAGGTGAAGACGGCTGGAATCCGCTAAAGAACGATTCTGTTAAATAAACACCGAATATAGATGTAAGTTCAGCTAAATCATTATCTTTACACCATTCAATATGTGTGTAATAATGATAAAAAGAATCTTATATCTAATTCTTTTGTGCCTGACCGCACCTGTAGTGCAGGCACAACAACACAGTTTTTTCACCCATTATTCTACCGAGGATGGGTTGTCTCAAAACACGGTGATGAGCATGTTGCAGGATCACAAAGACAACCTTTGGTTTGCCACATGGGATGGAATCAATCGTTTTGATGGCTATAACTTTAAAACTTATAAAGCACGTCAGGGCAATTACATCAGTCTGACCAATACCGTGCCGACCGGATGTATGAAGACAGGTACGGCTTTCTGTGGTTATTGACTTATGACAACCGTGTCCACCGTTTTGACCCGAAAACGGAGACGTTCGAACAAGTTCCGGCAGCAGGTGAAGAGGGTAGCACTTACAACATTCACGCTATTCAGGTATTGCCCGATGGTACGGTCTGGCTGCTGACGGAGCATGATGGAGCTATCCGTGTAGTCACGCTTCCTCAGAAGAACTATACGACGAAATCAGATATTTATTCAACGAAGTCCGGTCTGTTTCCTGCCGATCACTTTTATCAAGTCTATCAGGACAAAGCCGGCAATCACTGGCTGCTGACTGATAACGGTTTGGGAATGATACGCCCCGGTGAGCAGCAACCCGTGAACTACTTTGTGGAGACGAAAGGGAAACAAGACGGCATGAATCAGGCATTTTATGCGGTCCGGGAATGTGAAGACGATATCTGCTTTGCTTCCGACAGGGGGAGAATCTGGTGTTATCAGAAACAGGGCGGAGAGTTTCGCCTGCTCGAACTTCCGACGAAAGCCCGCATTACTTCCATACACACCGTGGGCAATGACAACACTGTAGTGACAACAGATTCGGACGGGTTCTTTCTTTGCAACCTGAAGACAAACAAACATACGCATTATTCTCCCGTGACCTGCAAGGAGTTGTCCGCTCAACCGATTCTTTCGGCTTATGTAGACCGCACGTCAGAGGTCTGGTTCGAACAGGAAGAGCCGGGAGTCGTCGTTCATTTTAATCCTGCCACCGGTGTGGTAAAGCGTGAACAGATGCGGGTGGAATATAGTAATGCCGATCGTTCGCGCCCCGCTTTTCATATCCATGAAGATATCCACGGGCATATATGGGTACATCCTTATGGCGGAGGATTCTCCTATTTTGATCGTGAGCGAAACTGTCTCGTCCCTTTTTATGATGATTTGGGCAGTAACAACTGGCGCTTTTCTAACAAGATACATGCCGCTTTTTCTGATAAACAGGGGAATTTGTGGCTTTGTACCCACTCCAAAGGGCTGGAGAAAGTAACATTCCGCAACGTACCGTTTTCAATGCTGACTCCCGTTCCGCATGAATATGAATCTTTGAGCAACGAAGTGCGGTCGGTATGCGAAGATAAACAGGGGAATTTGTGGGTCGGACTGAAAGACGGAATGATCCGCCTGTACGATTCGAACCGGAAATTTATAGGTCATCTGACAGGCAATGGAACCATTTCGCCGACAGGTACGCCTATGGAGGGTACAGCCTATTTCATTTTGCAGGACTCGAAAGGAATTATCTGGATTGCTACCAAAGGAAACGGTCTGGTGCGTGCCGAACAGACTTCTCCTACAGGTATGTCTTATAAACTAACCCGTTATCAGCACGACGCCAACGATATGTACAGTCTGAGTGACAACAATGTATATTGTGTTTATGAAGATCATCATGGTCGTATCTGGGCGGCTACTTTTGCAGGCGGTATCAACTATATTTCTCAGGGAGAACATGGAGAGACCGTCTTTATCAACCACCGGAATAATCTGAAAGGATATCCGATTGATGTCTGTTACAAAACGCGTTTTATCACTTCGGATAATAACGGACGTCTTTGGGTAGGTACTACCACAGGCGCCGTTGCCTTTGACGAGAATTTCAAAAAGCCGGAAGATATACAGTTCCATCACTTCTCGCGTGTCCCGAACGATACGAAGAGTCTAAGTAATAATGACGTGCATTGGATTATCGCTACCCAGCAGAAGGAACTCTATCTAGCTACTTTCGGAGGGGGACTGAATAAACTGATTTCCATCAGCGAAGACGGTCACGGTGAATTTAAATCCTACTCAGTGCTCGACGGACTTTCTTCGGACGTCCTGCTTTCCATCCGTGAAGACCATAAACAGAATCTCTGGATCAGTACGGAAAATGGAATCTGTAAGTTTGTTCCTTCCGGCGAACGTTTTGAGAATTACGATGAACGCAGTATCAGTTTCCGTGTCCGTTTTAGTGAGGCGGCTTCTACGCTGACATCCGGCGGAATATGCTGTTTGGAACCAGCAACGGATTATTCATGTTCAGTCCGGATTCTATCCGGAAGAGTAGCTATGTGCCTCCTGTAGTTTTTTCTAAGTTGATGGTAGCGAATGAAGATGTAATTCCGGGAGAGAAGTCCATATTGAAAGTCGATTTGGATGATACACAGGAACTAGTGCTTTCTCATGATGAGAATATCTTTTCCGTTCAGTACGCTGCACTCGATTATACGAACCCGCAGAATATACAGTACGCATACATTCTCGATGGTTTCGAGAAGCAGTGGACTTTTGCCGACCGGCAAAGAAGCGTGACTTATACTAACCTTCCGAAGGGAGATTATATATTCCGTGTCCGTTCTACCAATAGTGACGGGGTATGGGTGGACAATGAGCGCATTTTGAACATTACGATTCTCCCTTCTTTCTGGGAGACGCCTTTGGCGTATGTGCTGTATGTCTGCTTTGTACTGCTGATTATTTTTGTTGCGGTTTATATCCTGTTTACCATTTATCGGTTGAAGCATGAGGTGTCTGTAGAACAACAGATTTCTGATATCAAGCTGCGCTTCTTTACGAATATATCCCATGAACTCCGTACTCCTCTGACATTGATTGCAGGTCCGGTGGAACAAGTTCTGAAGAACGATAAACTGCCGGCTGATGCACGGGAACAGTTGGTAGTGGTCGAACGGAACACCAACCGTATGCTTCGTCTTGTCAATCAGATTCTGGACTTCCGTAAGATTCAGAACAAGAAGATGAAGATGCAGGTACAACAGTTGAATGTTGTTGCCTTTGTCCGCAAGATTATGGATAATTTTGAGTCGGTGGCGGAAGAACACAACATCGATTTCCTTTTCCAGACAGAGAAAGAGGCTTTGAACCTTTGGGTGGATGCCGATAAGTTTGAAAAGATTGTGTTTAACCTTCTGTCCAATGCGTTTAAATATACTCCTAATGGGAAAATGATCACCGTCTTTATCCGTGAAGATGAGGGTATGGTGTCTGTCGGTGTACAGGATCAGGGGATTGGTATTGCCGAAAATAAACGGAAGTCTCTCTTTGTACGCTTTGAGAACCTGGTGGACAAGAATATTTTCAATCAGGCAAGCTCCGGCATCGGTCTTTCTTTGGTGAAGGAACTGGTAGAGATGCACAAGGCTACGATTTCCGTTGACAGCCGGCTCGGTGAGGGAAGTTGTTTTAAAGTGGACTTTCTGAAGGGCAAAGAGCATTATAATAGTTCGGTGGAGTTTATTCTCGAAGATTCGGCTGCTCCGCTGAGCATGGAACGTATTGTGGATATCGCTAATTCTTCGCTTCAGACAGAAGCTGCCATCGTAGATGCGCCGGACCTGAAAGTATCTGCTGCCAAAGAAGAGGCTGAGGAAAGCAGTTCGAAAGAGCTTATGTTGCTGGTAGAGGATAATCAGGAATTGCGTTCCTTCCTGCGCAGTATTTTCGCTTCAACTTATCGGGTGGTAGAGGCTTCCGACGGTATGGAGGGATGGAGCAAGGCTTTGAAGTATCTGCCGGATATTATTATCAGTGACGTCATGATGCCGGAGAAAGATGGTATCGAATGACGCGTGAACTTCGTGCGGATATGACGACCAGCCATATTCCTATCATACTGCTTACTGCCAAGACGACGATAGAAAGTAAATTGGAAGGACTGGAATATGGGGCGGATGATTATATCACCAAGCCTTTTAGTGCGACTTATCTTCAGGCTCGTGTGGAGAACCTGCTGATGCAGCGTAAGAAACTGCAAAATTTCTATCGTGATAGTTTGACGCATGTGACGGTGTCTGAAACTCCGGTTGCTCAAGGGGAGACTTTAGCAGGTCATGCATCTGCTGAACCCGTAAGTAGTGCAGCGGAAGAGCCTGCGATGCCGGAAATGTCTCCTAACGATCGTAAATTTATGGATAAACTGGTTGACTTGATGGAGCAGAATATGGATAACGGGGAATTGGTAGTGGATGATTTGGTTCGTGAACTGGCTGTCAGCCGTTCGGTGTTCTTCAAGAAACTAAAAACGCTTACGGGATTGGCTCCTATCGAGTTCATAAAGGAAATGCGTATCAAGCGTGCCGCACAATTGATTGAAACGGGAGAGTTTAATATGACTCAGATTTCTTATATGGTCGGTATCAATGACCCGCGTTATTTCAGTAAATGTTTTAAGGCGCAGGTCGGTATGACTCCGACAGAGTATCGGGAGAAAGTCGGTCGGTAATTGGAGCTTTTGCTGTTTTATCTCCTTAGAAGTTTCATTGAATAAATAGCGTTCAGCCGTTTCTGCTTTCTTCGGAAAAGCTTTGATAGAAGGTGATAGCGGCTGAAGGCACAATTTCGTACCCTTGCGTAGACGTGCTCTGAGCGGGGAGGAGTGGTTTCAGTTCTTTCAGGTTTATAGTTTGAGTTTCTGCTTTTATAGTCGATAAGCTATGTATATCTTAATTTCTGAACAAAGGCTGGTTGATATATAGGCAAAGCTGACTGACGTATGGGCAAAAGCTTGCTGACCCGTCGTCTCAGGCTTGCTGACGTGTAGGCTTAGGTTTGCTGACCTCCGAGCTAAAGTTTGCTGACAAATAAGGTGAGAATGATAGAAACAGCGCTGAAAATATGATGAATGAATAGAGCCTCTGTTTAAGTAAAACAGACCTTTTACTTTTAGTAAATAGAACTTCTGATTGGAACAAACGCAGGCTCTGTTTTTGAAACTGAAAGAGCTGAATGCTGAAACCTCTTTTCAGAGACTACTGCTTTCAGCTGTATCTCCTTCTGACAGGGATTTTGCGGAGATTACTGAAAGAACTGAATACCTGGATTTCAACTTTATTTAGTAGGTGGCTGATTCTTTCATTGTTAGCCTGCCAAGCAGGCTTTTTATTTGTATTAGAGTAAATAGAAAGAAGTACAAGAGTTGTTATGATGATGTACTAGAGTCACTCCAAGGATGTAGAAGATTTAAGGAAAAGATGTATAAGAATTGGATGAATGGTGTACAAAATGCGAGCGAATGATGTACGTCATTACTTCTTTGGAATAATAATAAAAAAGATAGCGATGCCCGAATACGAGTATCGCTATCTTGAGAAAAGAGACTAAAATATTATTTGATTTTAGCCTCTTTTAGCTTAACTAGATTTTATAAAATCTTATTTTCTCCAGCGTGGATCACCAATTTCATTATCTATGATTGTTTGGTTAGATACTTTGAAATTACCGTTTGCTGCATCTGTAAAGCCTGGATCAAGAGTGACTCCAGTTGCGTCTACCACTTTACCGGCTCCACCTTCAGGTATTGATAGTAAGGAAGGTGCCTCGAAATAATAGTTCGAGTTAAATGTCAGATTATCAGTTTTAGTATCTTGACTAAAGAATACTTTATTACTCATGTTAGCAAAAATGCATTTTGTGATATTTGCAGTAAAATCTTTATTACCAACTGAGTTGGAACGGACATAGAAGAGACCTTTACTTGTTGCTTCAATTCCATACAGAGTGCAATTCGATATATTTATGATATTGCCTTTCGTTGAATGTCTGTCAAAACGAATAAAATCAGAACCAGAGCAACAATTATAGAATGTGGAATTTTTCAATGTAAACTCTGCTATAAAGGATTTCTTCTTTTGATAGTCTACAAATCTTTTGCCACTTGCCATATCATGGAAAATACAGTTATCTACAGTAAATGTATTGATAGTACCAGTTTGTGTATTATCATTCTCTACTAACAACGAACCAAATCCAGTTACATCACAATTTGTAACAGTTATATTTCCACCTTTACTATCAAGTACTGTAATAATTGTACCTCCGTCACTAGCAGTTAAATTAAGGTTCTCTATTTTGAAATTGTTACATCCACTTAATACAAACTTGATATTAGTAGTTGGACGGTTTTCTGCATATAAACCTTTTATAGTAACATCTTTGGTTAATTCTATTTCCAATGTTTTTGCAGTTCCACTTTCATCTGTATATATGAAGCTATTATTGTCGTCTTTAGGTAATAGGACAATAGTAGCATTAGCCTCGGCTGTTGCTATGATTGTTGCAAGATTGTCACCCGGATAAGCAGGTAATGCTCCATCCAAGTTTATGAGAGTTGTGAATACCATCGTACCACGAGTTTTATCACCATTCTTTAAAGTTGCAGTATAAGTAGTTTCAGACTTTAAGTTTTTAATAGTAGCGGCACCGGCTGCAATTTCATCAGAAGTCACACGGTGTGCTGCAACATCATTTGGAGTTATGATGATTTCCGTAGCAACTTGTCCGGCGGGCCAGCGAAGTGTTACTTCTGATGCTGTCAGATCTTCTTCTGCAACTTCCAGAAGAATTTGTTCTGCATCTGTTGAACGGGTAGCGCTAACCCATTTGGAATCAGTAATTCCTTCTGCTACACTTTTTACCCGGATGGAGTATGATGTTTCTCCTTCTAATCCTGTAACCGTATAAGTTGCTTTTTCAGATTCTAACGTAGAAATAGCAGTTCCTGTAAAATCAGGATCTTCTTTAAATACTTCGATTACATAGGATTGGGCTCTATCCATTTCATCCATGTTAATTCTATATTTACTTTGTCTCTAACTCTTGCGGTCAGATTAGTCGGGGATAATAGACGATCTAAATTTAATTCTTTTATGTCATCTATATCTTCACATGCAGTGAATGTAACGCTGCCTGTCAACAGTGTGATAAAAGCAAATGCTGTGATTATATATTTTTTCATCTTATCAATATTTAAGTGTATGAATTAATTATACCAGGAATAATTTTTCAATTCCGGATTGGCATTAAGATTAACCTGGAAGATAGGCCAATACATATATTTAACCGGGTCTTGTGCATAAATAGCTTCTATCTTCTCGTCTTTTAGTTGGCTGGAAGATATCCATGTTTTCGTTTCACCCGAACTGTTGGTGTATTCTGTGTAACCTGCCGGATTGATATTTTGCTCATCGCGGTTCAACCGTATGTTACGAGACTGCCATCTTCGATTGTATTTGATGCTCCGTTGCGCGTCCATGTGTAATCTTCCATTTTATAATATAAATGCCCGCTTAATTCAGCATATTCTCCTTGCAAATCACGTAAACGATACATTTTAGCTTTAGCCTCATCAAGTTTGGTTTTTAATAGATTCCAACGGATCAAGTCAGCTTTGCGAACAAATTCACCGCAAAATTCCAAAGCGCGTTCTTGAACGATTGCATCAAACATTGCATCTTTATTACCTTGAACAGCTGCGACATATTGGTCTACTTCTGTATTCCAATCGGCTTGATCAAACGCACGTTGGCGAATCTGTTTCAAATATGGAGCTGCTGAGGCCGGACCATTTAATTCGTTTTCTAATTCTGCTCTCATCAATACGATATCAGCATAACGCATATATTGTTTATTGATACCATCGTCGGTGCTTTCAATATAGCGGTTCATCCATTCATAACGGAGTTTTCCGAAATACCATTTATCTATTGAATTGAGTTCTTGGACTCCTTTGTTCCATTTGTAAGGAACACATGTTACATCACGTCGTTTATCCTTTTGGGAATAATCAAAGAAAAAGAAAGGAGTAGGACCTGCCTGTCCACCGGATTGTTTGTAGTTTACTATGACATCAGCGGTCTCATGTCTTAAACCGAAAGTATATACTTGGCGTCCACGTGCAGTCGGTTCATTGTTGTATGGTATTTCCCATAATGATTCACACCTGCTTTAATAATATCACGACAGTTATCAATAAAAATATCTTCGAAATTTGTTTTTAAAGCCACATATTTTCCTTCTTCTGCCATTACGTCTTTACATGCCTGCAGGGCGATAGGGTATAATACAGATTTTGCTAGTTCTGGATCACTGCTTAATGAACTGTTACCATCGGATCTCAAAGAATAACCGGATGCCTGAAGGCAAACTCGTGCTAATAATCCTTTTACAAAAGCTTTGTTGATTCGTTCTACAGTAGTAGTTGCATCCATTTCGTTGGGCCATGCTACCATATTTTCTGCTTCCTGTAAATCTTTTATCAGTTGTTTGTAGATAACGTCTTTGTCAGTTCTTGCAGCATACATTGTTTCTGTGGTTGTTGGTTCAAAGCGAGCGGGAACATCTCCCCAAGCGTTAATCAGATCAACATATGCCATAGCACGCATGGTAAGAGCCTCACCATAAAGGTGTGCCATATTTTTATCTGTCAAATCTGCGTATGTTCTAAGTCCTTGGATGGCAAGGTTAGCCTTTTCAATGCCTTGATAAATATTAGACCATGGTTCTTTACCATCAGCGAGATTCATCTGACTATTATTCGAAGAAACCTTATAAACCGCTAAATCTGCTTTTCCGTCACCTACCTGTTCAGAACTACTATACCATTCTATGTCAGTATTATAACCATACCAAGGCAAATAACGAGCACGATAGTTCTGTTCGCCATAATATATATATATGTTTTTAATTGTTCCTTCTGCTAAATCATAGATTGAAAATATATTGGAGTCGTCCATAGATGAAGGAGACTTTGTATCAAACAAGTCATCACAAGAAGTCATAAGTAAAGAACTTCCGCAGAATGGCATTGCTGCTATTACTGTATATAATAATTTTTTCATATTAGTTTTTTTTTAGAATGTTAAGTTTAAACCAATTACATATTGACGGCTCTTTGGATATGCTGAATAATCAACACCTGGGGTCAATGCGCTTTTAGTACGTGTAGATACTTCAGGTCGAAACCGCTGTAGTTGGTAATGCAGAATAAGTATAGCCGGTTGCATAAAAACGGAGATTCTGTATTCCAACTTTTCTGGTCAGAGTTTGTGGCAGTGTGTAGCCAATGGAAAGAGTAGCTAGGCGAAGGAATGATCCATCTTCTACAGCCCAGTCTGTCAACACATATTTCTGTGTCCATGGAGACCACATTGAGGTATTTGCATTCATTGCCGCCAATTGTGTAGGATCATTACAGATAGTTCCGTCGGCATTTAGGTTAGTCCAACGTTTCTCTTCTGCCATGACATCAATCATGTTACGGTATTTATATTTGCTTGAAGATGTATATTCAATTTTGTTTGCATTATAGATATCATTACCAATACTATAGGTAAAGTTTGCAGTCAGATCGAATCCGTAAACACGGGCATTAACAGAGAAACCACCACTACAGAATGGATTAGTATCACCAATTACTTTTTGGTCGTCTTTAGTCACTTTATTATCTTCACTTCCATCTACGTTTTTTAGTTTCATAGCACCTGGACGGAGATATTTCTCACCGATGATGTCAGAAGCATCTGCTACGCCAGCTTTCAATACCCATTTACCATCAATGAAACCTTCGAAGTCACTGACTTCATAACGTCCGTCACTTACAAAACCGTAAATTTCTCCGACAGAATGTCCTGGTTGTACTTTGAAGTCTGATTGAATATCTGTTGATGCCCAACCTGAATCAGCAGAATAGTCCATTAAGCTACCTAAGGATTTAACTTTATTCTTATTGAATCCTACGTTTGCATTAAAACTCAAAGCATAATTCTTTTTATTGATGGCATTCCAATTTAGGGTTACTTCCCAACCTTTGTTTTCTGTTTCGCCTAAATTTCTGTATTGGAAGCTATATCCAACACCGGAAACGGGGAAGTTGATTAGCAAATCTTTTGTAGTATTCCAATAATATTCAACTGTACCACTTAACTTTCCGTTTAAAAGAGTAAAATCTAAACCGGCATTGCGAGTATGGGTTGTTTCCCATTTCAAATCAGGATTGGCCATTTGTGCACCAGTAGTCCAATAACTTGACATATTATTCATCCAGCCTATTGAAGCACCGGAACCAGCAGACCAAATAGTACTTGTTTGGTCACTTGGAATGTTGTTATTGCCAGCTGTACCATAACTAATACGAAGTTTTAAATCATCTAACCATGATTTAGTACTTTCCATGAAGTTTTCAGATGACATACGCCATGCAAGAGCTGCGGAAGGGAAGAATCCCCAACGGTTGTCTTTTGAAAATTTAGAAGAGCCATCGGCACGGAATGTTGCACTCGCAAGATATTTACCTTGGAAATCATAGTTTGCACGTGCAAAATAGGATAGCAGGATATCGTCAGCATTATAGAATTTGTCAGTTGAGAAAGCTGTGCCTTGACTTGATAAGTTGAAAGCTTGGTCTGCCGTAAATAGTTTTGGATAAAAACGAACTTCATCTGTATCCGTATTACTTTTCACCTTAATCAATTCCTGACCAACCAAAAGACTTAAACTATGATCTTTGTTCTTTAGTATCTTCTTGAAATCGTAATTTAAAGTATTAGTATTACGGAAGGTTTTTCTTTCTTTGGAAGTGAATACGGCAATAGGCTGATTGTTTCCATTGATGCGGGAGTTGTAAGTTGTAACTCCATAAAAACGTTTGTCTTTATTATAGTAATGATCTAAACCAAATTCAGTCTTGAATTTTAAGTTGTCAATAAACTCCCAAGTAAAACTACCGTTATAATTAAAAGTTTGACGTGACTGCTGACGTGCATTGTCCGCAACGGAAACTAATGGATTTGTTAATTGGAGATCAGGATCATACCCATCGCTCAAATCTTTGAAATTGAACGGGGTATAAATCATAACGTCTTTCATACGAGAGTCTGCACTGGAAACTTCGCTTTTGGACTCGTTAGCACCTGCACCATTGATTGTTGTATTGGAGTAACGTACAGAGAAGTCTAAAGCAACACGTTTATTGGGCTTGTGATTTACTTTTAAACTTAAGTTATCACGCTTAAAATCAGAATCTTGCATGATCGCTTTATCATCCATATGTGCATAGCTGAAAGCGAACTTTGTTTTGTCACTTCCTCCATTGATGCTTAAATTGTGATTGAAAGTATGTCCGGTACGCCCAAATACTTGATCTTGCCAATTGTTACCTTCAATATTTTCATAAAGATCTATATCCTGATAGTTACCAAAAACTTTGGTATAATCATCTGGATTGATCGTATCATGTTTACCACTATTCAACATAGCCAATTCATATTGCCATTTTGCATAGTCTCCGGATGAAAGCGTGTTTAACTGTTTGGCCATCTTTTTCCAAGAGTAGTAAGCGTTATAATTCACAGAAATCTTACCTTCCTTACCACTTTTTGTTGTAACAAGGATGACTCCATTAGCACCACGAGAACCATAGATAGAGTAGAAGATGCATCCTTCAGAACTGTCATATCTTCAATATCTGAAGCGGGAATATCAGAAATAGATTCTACGGGGAAGCCGTCTACAATAAATAAAGGAGTGTTATCTCCCGTAATAGAACCACCACCGCGTACACGAATCTTCATTTCTGCATCAGGCGAACCTTCTGTTGTGGTAATTTGTACACCTGCCATCTTACCTGTTAGTGCTTCCGTTGCGGATGCAACAGGTACTACTGTCAATGCTTCAGCATTAACTGTGGCTACTGATCCTGTTATGTCTTTACGCTTGGCAGTACCATAACCGATAACTACAACTTCATCCAACGCTTTTGCATCATCTGATAGTGTAACATCAATCTTGCTTTTTCCTTTGATTACGATTTCCTGCGTTTTCATACCAATATATGAAATAACTACAGTTGCATTGGCAGGAACCTTTAGAGAGAAATTACCATCAAAATTTGTGATTGTACCATTGGTAGTATTCCCTTTTTCTACAATGGAAGCACCGATAATCGGTTCTCCGGTTGTGTCTTTCACATTACCATTTAAGGTAATAGTCTGCGCTGATACGCTGAGCGATAATGCTGCGAAAATCATTAGCAGCAAAGTGCGCATGTTTTTCATTCCTTTAGGCATCTTTTGTTCTTTTATATTAGATTATTAATATTCGAGTGTGTCCACTCTTAGAGTTCTCACTGGTGCAAAATTATGTTTTTGGGGCTTGTGGGATGTGTAATATTTGTTTTTACGATAGTATTTTTTGTTTTTCCGGCATAAAATGGATAAAGACGAGGATTTATGGGGAAATGTACTCTCGTCTTAATCTTTTATAACTGTTTATTCGGGCTTTTAGTTTTATTTTTTAGAATCCGCAGGATACAGATGATTCACTAGCTCGTTCAGATATACCTCCAGATTGGTGTATTCTTTACTCAAACCATATTGTGCGCCGTCGCTTGGATCATTCGGATTCAGATTGTACTTTTTCTCCCATTCGTCCGGTATGCCATCTCCGTCGGAGTCGGTTGGGGTCGGTTCGGATTTATATTCGGGCCAGCCTCCTACATCTATCGGTTGGTCAACCATTCCGTTGGTGCTTCCATGAGACCCTTCATAAGTGTAATTCCCTTTGCGGGTTTCTTCTACGATTCGTTGGTCTACGGCATCGCGGCGGTGAGAAGCTCCGGCAAATTGCAGTACATCTTTATAGGCTTTCTTGCCGGTTGCAATGAAGTATGCTCTGCTATATCAAATGCTTTTTTGGATAATAAATTCTTTTCCGGTGCGAAGTCGTTCTTGACGATCAGACCAAATGTATTATCCATATTGACTTTATAAAGAGCTTCTTTCTGCTTGTCAGTCAGGCTGGGACAGGTGGCGTCCATAAAGTTTCCTTTGAAGTGGAAGATTCCATGTACCCCTGCCTCATTTTGATTTTTGCCGTCGTCTGCATAAGCGGTGAACAGGCGTCGGTATGAACCTTTGGTAGCACTATAGGGCCCTGGCTTATAGTAATTATTGAGAAAGTTGTACGAACCGCCTTCACCGGCATAAGCCCCGTCACTACCATAATTGTAGATTACATTATTGAATAATTCCACCTTTTCTTCTTCCGGTTTGCCGGTATAACGGCTGCCGCAGAGTCGTGGAGTACGATTGGTGTGATGTGCCAGCAGATTATGATGGAAGGATGCTTTTTGTCCACCCCAGATGCCACCATAGCCATGTGCTCCTTTCTCATGAATAGAGTTGGCGAGGCTTTCGCTGATGATACACCATTGAAGGGTGAATTGACTGTTATCATAGAAAGTGGCACATTCATCCGTACACCAGCTCAGAGAGCAATGGTCTATGATTATGTTACTGTTTCCTTTGGTACTGTTCATTGCATCGTCACCTTTTTGCTTGATGTCCGCTCCCATACGTGAACGGATAAAGCGGACAATCACATTGTCTGCTTGAATGGAAAAGGTGTAGTTCTTCAGACAGATGCCATCTCCGGGAGCTGTTTGACCTGCGATTGTCACATCTCCATTGCTGAGTTTTAAAGGCTTCTGCAATTCAATGATGCCGCTGACTGCGAAAACGATTGTACGGGGGCCTTTTTTGTTGATAGCCCAGCGGAAAGTTCCTTCCGAACCGTCATCTGCCAGTGAAGTTACAGTGTATACTGTTCCACCGGCACCTCCTGTTGTATATTTCCCTGCACCGTCGGCACCCGGGAAGGCTGGAACTTTTGAACGGTCGGGAGTAATATTCTCTTTGTACGAATTGTCAGTATTTGTATTCCCTTGGATAGAAGGGAGCATAAATAAGGCACATAGCCCTACCAGGATTTTTTTGTTCATAGCTACTTAGTTATTGGTTGGGTATAAGGAATTTACCAAACTATTCAGATAGACTTCAAGATTGGTATATTCCTTGCTTAAGTTATATTTGTTTCCGTCACTGCCGTGTTGGGATTCAGCCCGTTGGCTGTTTCCCATTCGTCCGGTATCCCGTCTTTGTCACTATCCTGCTGTGTAGTGGTAGTGGATGCGTATTCACTCCATCCTTCCACATCAGCTTGTGTATCGATCAGTCCGTTCGTTCCTCCGTTTGAGCCTGTGTATGTGAAAGTGCCTTCCTGGGTTTCTTTTACAATACGTTTATCAATCTTGTCACGCAGATTGGAAGCACCAGCGATAGTAATACAGACTGATAGGCATCTTGTGCAGACTGAACGAACGAATAATCATCTAAGATAGGAAAACGTAAAGATACAAGCAAATCTTTTGTTGAAACTTCGTTGTTTTTTACGCAAAAAGCGGTTGAGGAGGTATTATCTGCATTTGCATTGGCCAATTCTGTCTTTTGTGAATTAGATAACTTCTCATGTGTTTCGAAATAATTCCCGTTTACATAAAATTTTCCATATACTCCTTTTGCCTGTTGATTCTTGCCATCATCCAGATAAGCGGTGAAAATACGGCAATGTACTTTCGCTACGGCATTAACAGGGCCCGGCTTATAGTAGTTATTCATGATATTATAAGAACCTCCCTCTCCTGCATAGGCTCCTTCACCAGTCCAATTATAGATTACATTATTGCATAAATCGGCTTTCTCCATATCTTCTCTGTTAGAGTAGCGACTTCCGCAGAGGCGGGGCGTGCGGTTGCTATGGTGTGCCAGCAGATTATGGTGGAAGGTTGCAGGGCTTCCTCCCCATATTCCGCCATATCCATGTCCTCCTTTGTTATGAAGAGAATTTGTCAGACTCTCGCTGATGATACACCATTGCATGGTAAAGTCGGTATTTCCATAAAATGAAGCACATTCGTCCGTACTCCAGCTCATTGAGCAATGGTCGATAATAATATTCCTTTTGCCGGGATAAGAATCTTGATACCCATTCATCGAATCATCTTCCGTCTTACATTCATCCCCCATGCGTGAACGGATAAATCGGATAATGACATTGTTTGCGTTGACACGTAAAGTGTAATTTTTCAGGCAAATACCGGGGTGGGGAGCTGTTTGACCTGCGATGGTTATATCATCATTCTTTATTTGCAGCTGTTTGCTTAAAGGGATGACTCCACCAACAGCGAACACAATCGTCCTTTTGCCCGACTTCTCTATCGCCCAACGGAGAGTACCTTCTGAACCGTCATCTTTGAGAGAAGTTACTGTATATACTGTTCCTCCGGCTCCACCGCTAGTTAGTTTTCCGGCTCCTTCGGCACCGGGAAAAGCTGCGACTGTCGAACGGTTGGGAGTCGGATACTCCGGCAGCTGATCCTCTCCCGAATCATCCGGATCAGTAGAATCTCCCGGCTGTTCTGTTGGAGGATTTGTGTCCTGTTCGAGATTTTCTTCCGAACAGGCTGTGAATGATATGAAGACAGATGCAAGAAAAGCTCCTAAAAAAGTTTTATTCATGGCATTAGTTCTTTAAAATATTGGTTGTACTCACGTATTGTGTTAATTATATAGTTGCAAATGTATAGGGAAGAAAAGACGTCGGTGTGCAATATTTGTTTTTCACATTGTATTTTTTGTTATTAGATTCAATTAGAGCATAATTTATTGCGCTTTACTCTGTTCCATTCACCGATTTTTATCCGGTATTCATCGGTTTACTGACCGGAAATCATCTGAAAAGCCTGTAAGAGCACAAAGAAATGATGTATCTTTGAACCATCAATCATTAATCATAGAAACGATGGAACAGAAATCTAAATTCTCATCTCCTACAGGTTTTTCAGGAAAACTTTTGGTAGCTTCATTATTTATCCTTTCAGGGATTTTGTTGTTCGCCCGCAATATGGGTTGGATTACTGCTGAATTATTTAGTATAATAGTATCATGGTATTCTCTTTTTATTATAATGGGAATTTATTCGATGATACGCCGTCATTTTGTTGGTGGAATTATCCTTGTATTGGTAGGTGTTTATTTTTTGCTAGGAGGTCTTTCATGGCTGCCTGAGAATTCTCAGGCAATGGTCTGGCCCTTAGCTTTGATCATAGCCGGAGTTTTATTTCTTTTTAAATCCGGACACAGAGGACCATGGAATGATAAACAGCGTATGTTTCGTGACCATAGAGAATGGATGAAACATGGACATTACGGTCATGCGGGCATGAACTTTGCCAACAATCAGCAGCAAAGTGAATCGGAAGATGGCTTTCTGCGTTCTGATAACACTTTTGGAGCTGCACGTCATGTTGTGCTTGATGAACTTTTTAAAGGAGCAGTCGTCCGTACCTCTTGTGGAGGAACAACGATTGACCTGCGCCATACTCATATCGCACCGGGAGAAACATACATCGATTTGGATTGCAGTTGGGGAGGCATCGAAATATATGTCCCTTCTGACTGGAAAGTAGTATTTAAGTGCAATGCTTTCTTTGGCGGTTGTGATGACAAACGCTGGCAAAACGGGAATATTAACAAGGAAAGTGTATTAGTCATTCGGGGAAGGCTTTCTTTTGGCGGACTGGAAGTTAAAGACTAACGTATGAAAACACATCCGATTATAGATTATCCTTATCGTTGGGTGCCGGTATTGGTGGTAGCGCTGGTTCTGGTGTTAGCTCAGGTAATGATAATGAGTGTATACACAGGTGCGGACTATGTGCCTGCTGTCATAGACGGAATAGCGACAATCGGTTGGTTGATGGCATAGGTTATTTGGTCTGGTTTGTTGTCGGAGTAGTCTCTATCTTTCAGACGGAAGTCATTACTCTGGTGGCAGGAATACTGATCTGGATAGCCGGCAGCTTTATGGTTTACGATATTGTAACAAGGATAGCCGGTATACCCTATATCACTTTTGCGTCTACCATCCCTTTTCGTCTGTTATTTGGCATTCCGACCTGGGTTGCCATTCTTCTTTGGTATCGTTTGATTGTCGCTAAAGAAGATGCACTGAATCAGGAACTGGAAAAAGAATTGATAATGCATCAACCGGTTAGCCTGCCGGAAGAACCGCAGATAGAGCAGATCGACCGTATCACAGTGAAAGACGGTTCGAAAATTCATTTGATTAAAACGGATGAATTAATCTACATACAAGCATGCGGAGACTACGTTATGCTGATTACTCCTTCGGGGGAATATCTGAAGGAACAGACGATGAAGTATTTTGAGACTCATTTGCCTTCCGATACCTTTGTTCGTGTCCATCGCTCAACGATTGTCAATGTCACTCAAATCTCCCGTGTAGAATTGTTTGGGAAGGAAACGTACCAGCTATTATTGAAAAATGGGGTTAAACTTCGGGTAAGCCTTTCGGGTTACAGGTTATTAAAAGAACGTTTAGGACTATAAGAAATAGCTATTTGATCAACGGATGATTCATTTTCGTTCGTTATCAGCTAAAATTTGAGTGTCCATCAGGCGCTAGCATTTAGAGTAATGAATGCTAGTCGCCTGATGGACACTTTTATTCTAATCCAAGCAAATACTGAAAATGACTAGTCGAAATTACTATGTAAAGTAAAATATGGAATTTTTGGTATTTTAATCCCAAAATCTCGTATCTGATATTTTAGTGATAAAATAGTGCACCTAAACGCTCAAAAAGTCCCCTCGCTTTATGTTTTATATAACTTCTTTTGCACATATGAAACAAAAAATAAGAACTATAAACCAGGAATATTAATGAATAAACATAAGATAATTCTTGTTTCAATTTTCCCCATGTTTTCAACGATTGATTTGCATGTAATATAAGTATTGATTAGATAGTAATATGTATTAACTTTAAATTGAAATGAATGAAAAATTGTGCATTTATTAAGAAATGGAAATCCTGGTATCAACCTTTCCTGTGCTTATTAGAATGACGTTTGTGGTAATCCAGTCTTTTTCACACGTTACCTGGTACAATATCCTTTTTGTGCTTGTCTTTTATTTTTAGGGGCGTGTACCGATGTCAAAGGGTTTACTAATATGGAGTTAGGTCCCTATGCGAAAGGACCGGAGGTATTAAAGGCTTTCCCTACAGCTGAAGGCTTCGGTAAAAATGCTACGGGAGGTCGTGGAGGAAAAGTCGTTATAGTGACCAATACCAACGATGACGGAGAGGGCTCTTTTAGATGGGCATTGCAGCAATGCTCACAAAACGAAGCAACTACTGTTGTTTTTGCAGTTTCGGGCAAAATAGAATTAAAGTCGGAAATCCGTTGCAAAGCTAAGAACTTCACGCTGGCTGGACAAACAGCTCCCGGTGATGGTGTTTGTATCATAAAGAATGAAATAAATTTTGGTGGTTCGGAGAACTTTATTATTCGGCATATGCGTTTTCGTGTCGGTGAAAAAGATGCGAGTGGAAAGGAACATAATGCTGCCTGTCTGCGGGTGGAAAATGCGAATAACTTTATAATTGACCACTGTTCCTTCAGCTGGGCTAGTGAAGAGAATACCGATTTTATTGATACTCATTTTTCTACAGTGCAATGGTGCATTTCCAGCGAGGGGCTTTATTATTCGGTCAATAAAAAAGGTGCACGTGCTTATGGTGGTGCGTGGGGAGGAACTTCATCTACTTATCACCATAATCTGTTTGCTCATTGTAATAGCCGGACACCATTGATGAATGGCGCACGGGGGAAGGATCCTGGACAGGATATCGTTGTTTATATGGAATATATTAATAATGTGAATTATAATTGGGGTAGCCAAATGGCTACTTATGGAGGTATGGACGAGTCTCAGGATCCGGAACATCATGGATGGTCATGTAACTTTGTGAATAATTATTATAAACCGGGGCCCGCTACGACAGCCCGGGTAAAAGAACTGAAATTCTTCCGGCAATCAAGTGCCCGTGAACCCAATAAAGCACCTTTACGTGCCGTTTCAAAGTGGTACTTTCATGGCAATGTAATGGAGGGTAATTCTCAACTGACTTCCGACAATTGGGAAGGTGTATATACGGATGGTAATTATCCTTATTCTATCGATGAGATGAAAGCTTCTTCTTTCATTATTCCTCCTTCTCTTCATCAGTCTCGTCCGCGTCGGTCTTTTTATCCTTAATCATCAGGATACTCAACTCATAGAGCAGATAAAGCGTT
>ERZ860009.318-NODE-318-length-23806-cov-1.858322_pt1 | contig 23806 bp, 18 predicted proteins | sample MGYA00510114_ERZ860009 | MGnify/ENA primary metagenome ERZ860009 (study PRJEB30046, sample SAMN00715177) | human gut metagenome | study: EMG produced TPA metagenomics assembly of the A metagenome-wide association study of gut microbiota in type 2... | reverse complement strand
TTGCTGCCTATGGTGAGGAGGCGTTGCGGGTAGCTACTACTATCAAGCTGACCCGTGCGCTTTGGATTATTCCGTTGGCAATTGCTACTTCATTTATTTTCAAAAGTAAAGGGCAGAAAATCAGTATACCCTGGTTTATCTTCTTCTTTGTTTTGGCAATGATTGTCAATACCTATGTCTTGAATCTTTCCGAGACAGGGGCTTTAATCGGTGCGGGAATCAACAGTATTGCCCGTAAGGCATTGACAATAACATTGTTCTTTATAGGAGCTTCCCTTTCCCGTGATGTCCTGAAAGCAGTAGGTATCAAACCGCTTGTACAGGGTATTCTGCTTTGGGTAGTTATCAGTGTCAGTACACTGGCTTATATTTATTGGTCTTGATATAAGGCTGCAACGGCTTGAGGATTCAGTATGGTATATTCTTTCTGCATTCTCAGTACATTTTCGTCAGTTGCATATACAAATACACATCTCGCTATCGCCGGGATGTGTATTTCTTTTATACACCCTTCCCAGCATCGCCGAACCGAAACCAATGGGACGTAGGTAATAAAACCTTGCTGCTCCAGTTTCTTTTTGGTATTCAGTTCGGTGTGTGGGTTGGTCAATACGATAAACCACGAATGTGGCTTATCTAAGTGATGGATGATATATTGAAAAGTCATAGTTAGTTGTCTTTTGTTACTGTAAAATTGAAAGTGTGGAAAAATTGCGGTTTATTACCGACTGTCATTGGAAAAACGATGGTGACTGAAGTTCTTCCGTTTTTTCTGAATTTCTTTTTGTGATATATTTTGCTGATACCTTTTTCCGTAATTAAGTTGGTTGCTGTAATTGTGCGGTTTATTTCCTGGTTGTGTTTGATGGTTTCCAAAGGAGCTTCGTCTGTTGTAAAAGGGTAGAGGCTGATGCCTGACGCCCTTCCGTTAACAATGAAACCGGCTTGTTTCCAGTTTAGCCATACGGTTTCATCGGTGTTGTTTTTGATGATGACTTTCCATGCATTGCTGTTCGGAATGAATTGATAAATAATTCCCTCTTTGTTATATTCCAGTTTCCCTTGATGGTTTTCATATGATTTGAATGAAATGCGGCAGTTTTCGTTGTCGATGTATTGTGCATGTGATAAGGTGGGAAACAGGAATGACAATAAAACAATGAGATGAGGTATCCGTTTGTATTTTCGGCTGTCAAAGTAAGTCTGCATAAGGATGGCTGATATACAGACCGGGATTGTAATGAGAATGCAACTACTCAATGTCATGGCATTATATGTATTATCTTTTTATTTATATGAATACGCGGCAAAAATATCATAAATTAATTGATAAAACAAATAAATTATGGATTAAAACGAACTTATATACAGACAAATTATTATTCAAGTAGTTTTAGTGTGGCTAATTAATTCGTATCTTCATTGAAATGGAAAAGAGTAATATATATATTGGCGAGGTTATCAGGAGTGTTATGGCTGATAACCAGATTACTAAGGCTGAACTTGCAAGAAGATTGGGTGTTAGACCTCAAAGTGTCGATTATATGTTGACACGGAAAAGTATTGATACGGATACGTTATACAACGTTTCAAGAGCATTGAATTATGACTTTGCTATGCTATACTCTTTACATGAAGGACAGACAAATTGTGATATACAAGAATCCTCATATAATGTCGCTACCGCTAAGGTGTTGGTGGAGTTGGAATTAAAACCGGAGGATTTGGCAAAATTGAACTTGAAAAGGAGAATCTCTGATGCGTTGAAATGATTCGTAGGTATATTTATAAATTTGTTTTTAGAAAGGATTTATTGGCTTTGATATAAGGCTGTAACGGTTTGCAGAGATAAGGCGGTATATTCCTTTTGCATCTCTTGCATTTCTTCCTTGGTTGCATATACAAATACACATCTTGCTATTGTCGGGATGTGTATTTCTTTTATACATCCGGCCCAACTGCGCCGAACTGAAATCGTTGGAACATAAGTGATAAACCCTTGTTGTTCCAGTTTCTTTTGGATATTGAGTTCGGCGTGTGGGGCGGTCAGTACAATACACCACAAATGCGGTTCATGCAAATGGTTGATAATATATTGGAAAGTCATAGTTAGTTAGCTGTTACAATAAAATTGAATATATGGAAAAACTGCGGTTTATTGCCGATACCGATTGGCAAAGCAATGTTGACGGACGTCCGTCCGTTTCTCTTCAGATTGCGTTTACTATATATTTTATTAACCTTTTTCCCTTTTATTAAGTTGGATGCAGTAACGGTTCGGGTTATTTCAGATTTTTCTTTGATAACATCCATAGGGGGATCATCGGATGTAAAAGGATACAAACTGATTCCGGAAGCTTTTCCATTAATGATAAAACTGCCTTTTTCCCAATTTATCCGTGCATCTTGTTCGTATTGTTTTTGATGGTTATTTTCCACGCATTGCTTTCCGGCGTAAAACGGTAAATTATTCCGTCTTGGGTATATTCCAATTTTCCCGCCTGGTTTGCATGCGATGAAAATGAAATTTTGCATTGCGTTTTGTCCATATATTGTGCATACGACAATACCGGATAAAAAAGAAGTATCAGGAGTATAAATGATTCTTGCGTTTATATTTCCAATAATTGAAATATAGCCATAGAATGATAGTCAGTAGACATACCGGTATCGCAATAAGAATGTACGTTATTAATGCCATACACTATTTATGATTTTTTGTTTGTTGCGTGGCAAAAATATTATAAAATAATTGATAAAACAACAATATTGTAAAAATAAATATATAAATAACTGTTAATGCGAAGTGTATAAGATAATTGATTGCAGACGATTGGTTATGGATTATACGTTTCCGGCTTTTATATTACATATCTTTGTAAATGTATGATTTCTGCTGATTTCTGAACATTTTCTTCTTTGTTCTATTATCATTTCGTGTATTTTTGTATTTGTAAAAGAGGTGATAGTCACCTGAAATCAACCTAATGTCAATACAAATAACGTATGAAATTTATTCTGCTTTCTTTTGCATTCCTTTGTACATTCTCTTTGAGTGCGCAGCAAGTCATTGGCTTTGAAGACCGGGTTCCCGAGGAGTTTACTTCTCCCGACAAGAAATCCCTTTCTTTATCAAACCGTTATTATAAAGAAGGTAAGAAAAGTCTGGAATGGAATTTTGTTCCCGGTTCGACAATGTACGTTGCGTTGGACGCTCCGCTGGTTTTGAACAATAAGACAGAGGCCACACATGGTATCACGCTGTGGATTTACAATGAGAAGTCACAGCCGGATTCATTACGCTTTGAGTTTCTCAATGCCGAGGGTAAAGTATCCTATTGGTTTACGTACCGGTTGCAATCGCCTGGATGGCGTGCTTGCTGGATTGGCTTCAAGAGCATGCGTGGCGATAAGACAGATAAGGCAATAGCCTCTTATCGCATAGTAGCTCCCAACCGTAAAGGGCGGGTGTTTTTCGACCGTTGGAAATTTCCCGAAAAAGCGATGAACCTGCGTACTACCCCCGATATGCAGATAGATTACAACAGCCTTGCCGTAGGGCGAGACCTTTGGCACTGGTGCCGTGTATGGGAGTGGGAACAGTACGCATATGACATTCCCCGTCCAGCCAAACTTACGGAACAACAACGCCGGGATCTTAAAACGATAGAAGAACGTTTGAACGAAGCTTTGACACCCCTGCTGCTTCTACCGTGGCTGTTGTAGTGAAAAAAGCTGTGGCTACTTATGCAAAGGCTGACATCTATCCGTCAGGTTCGGGTTTTACGGGCGCGCCTTTACTGGCTCCCGACGAGTTGCATCGTAATCAAGGCGAACTATCTTGGAATGACCTCGAAGCCATGCTTACCGGATTTGCCTACGATGCTTATTGCAACAAATCTTATGAGGCCGAAAGCAATTACTTTACAGTATGGGATTATGCGATAGACCAGGGTTTTGCCTATGGCAGCGGTATGGGTACTAACCATCATTACGGTTACCAGATACGTAAGATATATACCACGGCTTGGTTGATGCGTAAAGCCATTCTGAAGTCTTCGCGCCGTGATGACATTCTCAAAACATTGCTTTTTTGGTCTGCCTTGCAGGAAACGAGACGTCCTTGCGCCGAGATACGCGATGAAATGCTTGATTCCTGGAACACCTTGTTGCAGCCCAAGCTGATTTCCGCTATGATGATTCCCGACGAATGTGCACGTGTACAGGCTTTGCACGGCTTGTCACGCTGGGTATCCGGTTCGGTAAACTGTACACCGGGTACGATTGGCGGTATCAAAGTGGACGGTACAACTTTTCATCATGGCGGTTTCTATCCTGCTTATACTACCGGAGCACTTGCTACGGTGAGCGATTATATTGCCATGACCGGTGGAACGGAATTCGTGCCTTCGCTCGAAGCCCGTCGTCTTTTGGCAAGCGCTTTTACCGCCATGCGCAATTATTCCAATCTGATAGAGTGGAGCACCGGACTTGGCGGACGCCATCCTTTCAGTGGCAAAATGGGTGGGGCAGACATTAAAGCATTTGCGCAACTGGCTCTTTCCGGTGATTTATCCGGACAAAGCGGTGAGTTCGACCGTGCGCTGGCTGCCGACTATCTTCGTTTGATGAATGGTAAGAATAGTCCGGAAACCCGCTTCTTTAAGGAAAAAGGCATTCAACCGGCCAAAGCTCCACAAGGATTTTTTGTCTATAACTATGGCGCTGCCGGTATTCACCGCCGTGCCAATTGGATGGTGACGCTTAAGGGATTCAATACCAATGTGTGGGGTTCGGAGATTTATACGAAAGACAATCGTTACGGACGCTACCAAAGCTACGGTTCCATTCAGATAATGGGCTATCCTTCACGCAAGGCAAGCGGGTATGTAGAAGAAGGATGGGACTGGAACCGCCTTCCGGGCACAACAACCATTCATCTGCCCTTGGTATTGCTGGATAATCCTCGTTCCGGTACTTTAATGGCGCGTTCTACCGAGAACTTTGCCGGAACTTCCTCTTTGGAGGGACGTAACGGTATGTTTGCAATGAAGTTGAAAGAAGCCGATTATAAGAATTTCACTCCTGACTTTGTGGCACGCAAGTCCGCTTTCTGTTTCGATAATCGTGTGGTCTGTTTGGGTACGGGCATCAGTAATAGTAATGCGCAGTATCCTACGGAGACAACCATTTTTCAGAGTGAATATCGTCCGGGTAAAGCGTTCATCTCCGTAATGGGAAAGGAGATAGACAAGCCTTCATTTGGCGCAAAACTGGCGGGTAATTCCAGTTGTTGGTTGCGTGACGGATACGGCAATCATTATCTTGTGCTGGAAGGTTTAGTACGTGTGCAGATTGCCGAACAGCAAAGCGCCAAAGATAAGGATAAATCTCCGACAAAGGGTATATTTGCCAGTGCCTATATAGTACATGGTTTGGCTCCCAAAGACGCTACTTACGCTTACAGTGTGCTCATTCAACCCACTGCCGAAGAACTTGCCGCAGCACAGAAGGATCCCGGTTATTCTATTCTCCGTCGTGACCGGCAGGCGCATATCGTTTTCGATCGTGCTTCGGGGGTAACAGGGTATGCTGCTTTTGAGGCTGTCAGTTTGCCGGAAGATGAAATTGTTGCGGATATTGCTCCTGAAACAATGGTAATGCACCGTACGGCAGAGGACGGAACACTGATTGTCAGCGTTTGTGATCCTAACCTGCACATCAAGGAAAAAACATACACTACTCCCGAGCCCAGTGCGCCGTCTTTCAAAACTTTACATCTGAGAGGTGCGTGGAGTTTGGCTGTATCCAATGAAAAGGTAAAAATACAGTTAACAGGAGATGTTACGGAAATAACTGTTACCTGCCGGCACGGACAGCCGGTGGAATTCCGATTGAAGCAATAACGGGTTTTCTTTAGATGTTTACATTTTATCTCTTTTACCCTTCACCTTTCACAACTCCCTGTTCATGCGGGATAGTGGGTGAACCCTTTGATTCTTTCTGTTCACGATTTCCTCACAGTTTATTGTTCCTTAATGCCACACTTTAGCAACCCAAACGCCTCATCTTTGCTCCTCAAATTACAGGGATTTGCTTCCCAAACCTTAGGGCTTTAGTGCGTTATGCTGTGGCATTTCAGTTGCTAAGGTGTGGTGTTTGGGTTGTAAAAGTGAGGCATTTTGATAACAAGATATGTCTTGTAAGACGAATAGATTCGTCTCGTGTGGGAAATAATTTCGCCCTGTGAAATGAATAATTTTATATTGTGGGACAAATATTAGGGAGCTGATTTGCTTTTAAGGAAGAATTGTCGAGCTGATTTATGTCATTGGGTATTTACAGAATGCATTTTACTCCCTTCACCAGTTATCCCGTATGGATAGGGAGTTGTGAAAGGTGAAGGGGTAACCTGCAAAAAGAAAAAAGATGTTTTTTCTTCCGATGATAGTATCTTAGCTTATGGGGATGTTACTTTGGGGGATAGATAACAAGAAGAAGCTGACCGTAAGTCAGCCTCTTCTGTTTTGGCATTATTACCTTAAAAAGGATTTATTATTTCAATGCCGTAAGCCAAGTGGGTACATAGCCCAAACGGCGGCGGAGTTGCGCCTCATAGAGAGAATAAGGCTCTACGCGACTGCCTTGGCTTTCGATGCGTTTGTTTTGTGGTACATCACTGATAAATGTTTCGGCAAAATTGATAGAAGCACCGTGGAAACCGACGATAACGGGCGGTACTGTTTTGCTCCACGCAGAGCTCTTATCCCACCAAACAAACTGATTGTTCCAATTGCTTTCATAGCCCGTACGGGTAGCATTCATATTCCAAATGATTAAGTCCCCTAAATGATTAGGAACTTCGTATCGGTCTCCACCTTGGCGGCTGGGAATGAAAGCGCCTGTACAGCGGTCTATCAATGTAGCACGTGGCTGTGATGCGTGAGCTTCATAGCAAGCATCGTCTCCCCATTGTACATTCCAGATAACAGCTCCCATGCTTGGTTTGGATACACCACAGCCGTGGTACTGTCCGGCATTTTCCATCCATTCAGCCAACTGTCCGGCTTTAGGAATCCGATAACCGCTACTATGGTCGTATACTTTGCCTATAAATACGCGTGAAGAAGAATTGGAGCGTACGGCTGAATGTCCGCGATTGCCACTGATTTCTATGTCATAGGCTGATACATTGGCGCAACTAACCAAAGAGGCAGCTTCACTGACACTGATAAAATTAACACGACGCATCCATGAGTTGGTCAGGCGTACTAAGTCTATAAGCTTGTATTCGCTGTCATAAGAACCATTGTTACTGCTACTTTCATGGTGCTGGAATCTCTCTTCCGCTTTTCCTTCAAAAGCGATGTCTTCCACTCCTACATTTTCATAATGTTTGTATTCTTTGATAACCCAATTATATTTGGCTTCCACTTCGTGCATGATAGGCTCTTTGAAAGTAACCTTATTACCATTGACAGAAGCTACTTGATGTAAATCATATATTTCCGCTCCATCTTTCACGATTGAAGTTGCAGCGTTCAAATCGCTGATGGGATGGGGGGCTATTTCTTTGGCAACAAATTCCGGGTCATTGTTTTTCACGTAGAGACATACCCAGTCACCTGCTTTGATTTTAGAAACACTACCTACGGTTATCTCAAACCCGCCTTTGGGAGTATCGGCGACAACCTCGGTAATGTCGGATTTCATGTTAACACCGGAATAGTTCTTTATTTCAATCATTGTGGGACACGTCCACATATCACCGGGGGTAGCCATTGTATTTTTAGCATTCATCTTGAGCGTAGTAAGATTTCTACCTGCTCCTTTGATAAGGAAACCGCCCATAGTAAGGCTGATAGTCTTGTCTACTTCCTCTTCGGTCTGTAAAATATATTCTCCTTTCGGGAAGTAGATAATGGCATTTAGAGGAGCGTCTCCATTTACTTGCATCCGGGTAGTGTTTCCGTTGAGCGTACGTTTTGCCCCTGCTGCTTCCAAAGCCTTTAAGAATGCTTCCCGATCTGACTTGTCATCATCAGGTATGGCACCATAATGGGTTACATCAAACACTTTATATCCGCGAGCTATCAGCTCCTCCATTTCCGGTGGCGCTACTTCTCCGTGCATATATCCCGCATACGAAAAGTCGAGCAGTACATTGTTTTCCGAACTGGACACAAACTCTTTCCATGCATTGCAATAGTCGGCGTCAAAAGTCGTGTTCAGCAACTTGGCTTCCAGTGTCACTGTACGTTGGTATTGCTTGGAAGACGTAATGATAATGTTAATATTCTGTGTCTTTGTGGCAGATGTTGTGGCCGGAGCCTTGATTGATAATTCATCGTTTTCCAGTGTCACCGTCCAGCCGTCGGGAGCTTTTATTCTGGTTCTCACTACATCGCTTGTCTCCACTTCGTATTTGCGTTCTTCGTTGAGAAAGAACGTAAGCCCGTCTTCTGCTTCGCTACCCTTTACTTTGAGGTAGAAGTTATTGATGACAGGGAAATCCTTTAATCCTTTGTCTACTCCCAAAGCCAGAGATAGCTTCCCGGCAGTTTCGTTATAAACGATGTCACTAAAGAGCGAGCTCATTCCTGAGCCTTTACCACCGAATGCAGCGATGCGGCTGCGTGAGGTATCAGACAGATAGGCATAGGTGGTACCGCCGTCACAGGTCATTTTCCAGAAACCTTCGTTATCAATCTGCAATTGAGGAGAACGGTAAGCAGCTTCAATATCTTCCAATGAGTAGGCATTCAGCGTTTTGCCGGATGGGTCGGTAAAGTCGAGATAATTACTGCCGTCGAAGCTGTAAGCCCAGTTACCATTTTGGGAGATTGTGATAAGGGGGAAGAAAGCGTCTACCTTTTCTCCAGTGCCGATGTTGTAGGCATTACCGCCGGAAAGTTCTACTTTATAGCCTGTCTCGATGGGAGTGATACCTACGGGAATCTCGCCGGACAGCAGACTTTGGTAGCAGAGAATAGAGGCATTCAGTTGGTCGACTGTACTCTCAAAGGCGGCTATCTGTTCTTTCATATATTCGGCCTGTGCTTGTTTGTCGGCATCGTCGTCGCATGACTGTAGCGGAAGTAGCAGCAGACTGCAAACAGCAGGAACTAAAAGTTGTTTGATGTTCATTGTTCTCATACTTATGTGTTAGATTTGGTTTTTTATTTCTTTTCGATAAAGTTGAGATAACGGGGGAAACCATCTTCCAGCACTACTGTTACACGGGTTTGCCCGTCGGTATGAGTTACAGATAGGGCTTCCGTAGCGCTTGTCTCATCCAAAGTCCATGTTCCGTGGAAAGTCAGTGTGGCGGTGGTGGGAGTGGATACCCAACCGTAGTATTTATCGGATTTCGGACGCAGGTCGGGGTTGCAGACAGCTATTGAAAGCTGTTTGCCCGTAATGCGCTCTAATAGCAGCAGTTCCGTGTCCGAAGAGAACAATGCACCCTCATTCAGACCTGAGGCAGGAGTAAACAAAGCGTATGCGGTTGTGTGTGAAGGTGTGTGCTTCACGATGTGCAGTGAATCTTGTTGCTGTTTCACTTCGAAGATGCCGCCTTTGCGTACAAAACGTTTGGCATCGGCGCGCATGCGTTCGGCTGTAGTGGCAGGCACTACAAGGAACTGATATTTCTTTCGTGAAGGTTTCGTACCGTGCTGAAGATAGGCTTTAGCGGCTGTCATTGTTCCCATACCTTGTTTGGTGAGGCCGAAAGAGGAGGGAGTGGTCTGTTTGCCGTAACGAACGATAAGCGGATCGTTTCCGGCAGGGATAAAATATCCGGTAGAGCATGGATTTACAATCCAGGTATCTTTGGAAGAGGAGATGCTCAGTGAATCACCCTCTGCCAATGATTTGCCGTTGACTATCGTTGAGGCTTTGCCGTCCGTGACGCTTTGGAATAAATTGGTGGCTGTAACCCATTCGTCAGGATATTCACCTTGTGCACTTACGCCGCTACCCATGCTGAATAACATGCCATCGATGGCGAAGACTGACTTACAGAAAGAGAGGTGAGTGGGAACGAAACGTTGGCTACCCCATTTGTCGTCCTGGTCGAAAGCAGCGGCAAACAGACCGCAATCACCCCATGCCAGTGCACCTGCAAAGTTGGTGGTGTGCGACCATTGGTCGAAACGGTCGGCGTTGTTACCGTTGGGCAACATCGATTTCCAGTCGGTGTAGTGTACGGTGGTGGTACCAGGCATTACATTCCAGTCCCATCCGCCTTTTGCAGCGCTTTTCTTGTCCTTGTAAGGGTAACCGGAGGCTGCTAAAGAGCCTTCATACAATACTTCCAATGTACCATGCGATTGGTAACGTCCGAAGCGGTTGGTTTTGTTATAGATTTCGCCACCCCAGAAGCGGGTGGTAGGGCAGCGCATGGTGGCTACCCAATTTGCCTGACGATAGACACCGGCCGGGCTGTAGTTGAATTGATAAAAACCGTCCAGTTTTCGGGGAGCGATGCCTTTGTAATGGTTGGTTTTGAAGAAAGCGTTGTAATAGGCAGCAAGTTCCGGATCGAACTCTTTGCCGTCTATGTCTCCGCCAATTTCTACCAGTTCACGGAAAAGAGCTTTGGAAAAGTTTACGTCCAGTCCGTAGAGTGGGTGACGTCCGGCAAGGCTGTTAGCGTAGAAGTGTTCTGCATCGGATGTGGAAGATGTGGCCATAAGGTATACGCTTACGATTGCTTTACTCATACGTTGGTAAGCATCGCGGGTGATACGGAAGGCAGTACCTTTCAGCCGCCCCATATATTCTACCCATGTGCGGTAGGAGTACATATAGCCGTTGTAATGTGTTTTGTGGTGGAAACCTGTACCATCGGGTTTCAGGATGTCTTTTTCACCGGGTACATATTGCGTGCATGCCGAGAGGTAGCGTGAGAAAGAACGCAGGTCTTCCACGGCTTGTGCATTGTCCGGGTTATGGAGTGCGCATACAAACAGATGTGGAAGTACGTTGTACAGATAGTCGGAATTGACGGTACGTTTCAGGATAGCGTCTTTCTGGTTAAGTTTATAGAATTCCATCAGTCCTTTTACCGATTCAATCAGTCGTCCTCTTTGTTCGGGAGTACAAACAGGTAGGGCAGAAAGAAAATCGACGGGGACGACACGTACGTCTGTGTACGAGTTATATGGAAATGCAGGGATGCGTTCTATTACTCCATCGTTCAGTACTCTATCCAAGTAAGGAGAAAATTCAGATCCCTCAGGTAAATTCTCTTGTGCAGCGTATGCCAATGCACGTATGGCAGTGGCGAGTTTGCGGGTATCTTCAATCTTCACCGTTTCCATTTTAGCTGTATCGAATGTTTTTATAAAGTCGATAGCACGTTGGATTTCTGCCTTGGTAGCTTTAGCCGGTTTCAAGGGGTATTTTTTACGTAATTTCAGCAAGTCTTCGGTAGAGGTATCGGAGGTATTGTCAGATTGGTAGGTAACAGCAGATGGGATGTTGTTACCAGTTGCTTCTGATGCCTGAACATACAGTTGTTCTGTCAAAAACAGAAGTAATAATAGGCTAAGAAAATTCTTCATAATATCAGTCTTTTAATTTTGGTCGCTAAATTCGACATTTTGAGGGATATATGAGGTATAAAAAAATACAGAAAAAAGAGAATTATTGTTCATAGAAATGCAGATTTTGTAAAGTTCTACTTTAGTTTTGCAGAGTGGCATTTTACAGAATTAAAGTGCCACTCTGCAAAACTATAATTATGGCTTGTTTTTGCTGTATGTTAAAAGAGAATTATCCTCATAGGAATTTTTTTACTTAGGAATGAGGACAAGTTTCCTTGGATATACAGACAAAAAGTTTGAAGCTAAAAATCCCTTGCCGCAGGGGAAAGACAAGGGATTTTGGTTAAGAGCTATAACTCTTGGATAGAGATTCGATTAAGGTTGAATTATTATTCAGTTGGTCTTTGGTCTTCTGGTATTTCTTCAAGAGATATAGATTCTAATTTTACGTCTTTAATGTATATTGTACCAGTAGAATTTGCATGATGTTTGAACTTCAGTTCCATATTCTGATAAAGGTTATTATTATTAGGATTTGTCAGAACAATTGCTTCTGGCGTACAAGTTCCAGCCGTTGAGCCTGCCCATTTCAGATCCATATAGAAGATTGCTTCCTCGTATTCTGTGGTACTCTTTGTTTTATAATCTAAATAGGTTAATTTATGTAAACTATTTGCAAAGAACAAGTCTTTATCTGTGACATTTGATAAATTACCTTTTGCTCTAACTGTTCCACGTATTGTCAGTGTATTTTCCGGACTTTTTATTTTAAAACTAAGTTTATAAAAGCCAGGAGTAAAATCACTTTCAGATTGCCAATGATAACCAACACCTGATTTGTACCAACTATAAGGGGCGGTTGCTGTTGTTTTAAATGAAATAACTTTTTCACCATTATCATCTATAACGGATGCTTGGATACCACTTGATTCTGCGTCATCTTTGTGTGATAAGCAATACCAAAAGTTTTCTGCTTGGTCATAATTACTTGAAGTCAACTGTTGGAATGTCTCTGCAGTTAAACTTGAAACAGGTATTTTTATAAGATTTTCTATTAATTCTTCTCCTTCCAAATCAATACCAGGAGTTGGTTCCCATGGTTCAATGCTTCCAGCAGGGAATTTGATACCTACATTATTCTCACCAATAGTCACTTCCATTCTGAAATATTTACCTTGGGGATATGTCACATTTTTATTAGGAGCTTTGAATACATAATTCTTGCCGCCATTTACTCCATAAACTTCCAATAAAGTGCTGCCTTGTGCTATAATTTGTTCAGGAACAATGGCACGATATAAATAAGTACCTGTATTTTCATTATTTTCCACATAGGCCATAACTACGTCTTGCTTGTTGGAAGTTGTTGTGACTTCTTGTGTGGTAAGGTTTATGTTGGCATCAGTTATAACATTTTTCAATACTACTTTTTCAGGAGCGGTGTCACCTACTTTATCTCCGGCTACGAGCACCTCTACCATAGCATACGCATGACTATAATTCAAATTGATAGATGCACCATTGTAAGTGCTTTCGTCTACTTTTGAAATAAGTATATCACTTAAATCGTAGTTACTGTTTCCTTCACCTTGAGTAGCCGATTGGTCGGGTAATACGTTCAGACTGGCAGTAGTGACTGTTATGTTCTCTGCGTAAGGATAATATGCATAAAAGCTATAATTTTCTCCATTTGTTAATGTAATGGCATCGCCTATATTTTCTGCTTTCCATTCAATTCCATCATAGATGTATTTGCAGTTGTTCTGTGGAGTACCATCAGCGTTTACGGCAAAAATACCAACCTGATCGCCTTGTCTCCAAGCAATTGTACGGTTATTTCCATCTTGAGTAGTTATAGTACGTGTGTTTGTCCCACCGTTTATGGTCATTGTAAATTCTGCAGGGTTACCTTTTTTTGCAGTTGTTTGGGGTTCATTGTCTTCTTGACTGCAACCGATAGCAAGAAATACCGTTGCAAGGCAGAATGCCAAGTGTTTTAAAGTTCTCATATTATTAAATTATTTTTGGTAGTTGATAATGTTTTTAGGGATATTTACAATATAAATAAAGTATGCAGTTTTAAAGAATGCACTAAGGTTGTGTTTCTTCTCCTTCACCACTGATTTTATCTCCTTCTTCCCACCCGGCAATAGGTGAGGATGAACTTTCGATGACATAACCATTAGTGTTGACAGTAACATCGAACACATATTGCATTCCACGCTCCAAACTGCCGATGCTACTGCTGATAGAGTAAATTTTCTTAGTTAGTGCTTCAGGTAGCTGCTTGGCCGTTATAGTTGCCACATACCCTTGTGTGCTGCCAAGGGGCATGACAAAGGCTTCGGTTGTGCGTGCTACGTCAGCGTTGGTAGAGGAAGATGTCCGCATGCGGAAAGAAATAATACTTTCTGCATCAGCACTGAAGCTTCCGTCAATTACGTTAAAATTGCCGATGGTAGGCAATCCATCGAGGTCTACCGTTACATCGCTCAACTGTTCAGGCGATATGCCTTCACCCGCATGGAAATAGAACACCAAACGACTTAGGGCAGGAGCAAGGCGCATGGAAGCTACCGTATTCTCTTTAGTGAGTGACTTGGCGCGCCCATAGAGCAGGGTCGAAGCTTTCAGCTCTCCCTGCTTATCCAATTTCAAAGGAACCATACCTTCAATTTCGAATGTTTCCTGGCGGGGATAGTAAATGGTTACATCCCACACATCCTTGCCTGTTGTCGGAAAGTAGGGTATAGCATCTACTTGGTTAGGCTGGAAGTAATCGTCATACGAAGTCGGTGTAGGGCTGTAACTAAGGTTGGCGTGTGGACTTACCACTTCGCTGCTTCCGCTTTTCAGTACATAGACACCGATAATGTCTTCGGGTTTGGTCCAGGTGACTCCTTCTTGCTCGGTATCATAACTGTTGTATACCTTTGCTTTGATAACAAGCGGATATGCCTTAGGGTCTATGGCCGGTGCTTCATTATCACTGCAGGCGGTTAAGAATGTTCCTGCAAGAAAGAAATATATGAGTTTGTTCTTTATCATAACGGATACCGTTTCTTTACTGAGTTACGGGTTATTCTTCTATTTTTTTCAGTGATACACCGTCTATCAAGATACTTGACGGTTCGGATGCACTATTTTGAAAACAGATAGAGAAATTTGTCAAGTCGGCAGGAGTAGCGTCTTCCGTATCGTTCATGCTGAATTGATAAATGGTGTTACTTACTTTACCGAAGTTGAAGTCAAGCGTGTAGTAAGTCCATTTGCCGGAAGGATTGGCTTTACCGAAACCACCATAAAATTTGCGATCTGCTTTTTTAGGCTGGCTTTGAGTACACAGGACAAAGCGTTGTAAGTCCTTGCCATTGGCATCGCGCAGACGAATGAATACTTTCACTTGTCCCATATCTTCGGACTTTGCCCAAAATCCCAATTTATACATACCCGGTTCTACACTTCCTTCGTAGCGTTGTGCCACAAATGATTTGTACCAAGTAGTCAGTTTGGGGTCTACGGAAAATTCCAATACCTTGCCGCGCTGTTTGTCATTGATAATGCGGAAAGAAGCTGCGGTTTCATTGTTTACGGAGCACCATGTACCGAAGGTTACATTGTCTTTACTGCCGTATTCTGTAGTGATATCGGCATTGTCGAATTCATTGTCCTTTATCAGTTCTTGTGCTTGAACTCCGGCTGCCATAACAAGCATGCCGAAAACGCTTAAAATAATCTTTTTCATGATGGTACTTATTTTTAGTGGTTAATAAAATACTTATTGGTTTCTATTGTGCGGGTTTTACCTCAACAGTCACTTCACGTATCATCTGCTTTGAATCCCATTTGTTGGCGTTGGTGACAATGAATGTGGCGGTATAGGTACTGGTTCACTATAAGTATGCTGATAGATACCGAGACGGGCGTTTGTTCCTTTTATAGGAGTACCACGGTCAGGTTCTACGCTGTGTGCCGATAATTTCTGGCTCACCATCCATACGTCCATGTCATAGTCTTGAGATTCGTCGGTAGTGACTTTCCCGTCAGCTTCGACATACTCTTGGGGTTGGAACATCAGACGGTAGTTGCTGATAGTGAAGTTGTTCTGTACTTTAGCACTTACGAAGTTCGTAGTGAATGCAAATTCAGTCAGCATATCTTCCACTTCAATCAGATTTTTATCCGGTTCACGCTTTACAAGTTTAAGTTCGGTGATATCAATACGTGGGCGGTTGTCATAACTGTATGCCTTCCCGTTATCCGGGCGTAAGTCTCCTTTGCTTTTCACTCCGGTGTGGGGCTCTGCCAAATAGCGGAAAGCGAGATAAAAATCTTTGTCTTTATATTGACTTAGATTGACGGCTGCATAAGGTAGGTCAACAGTAGTGCCGCTTGTAAGGATAACACTTTCCAGATATTCTTCATTGACGGCTGGATCAGGGTCTGTAATGTCATGCCATTCTGCAGGATTGATTTTTCCTGAACCATCATAGGTATCAGAAACCATGATACGTAGGATGCGGTCATTCTGATAATCATAGTTTTCGGCATACTGCATCTTAGCGGCGTATGAGAGACCAAGGCTGTCTACTTCAGGCAATGTGGTACGGTTATGATTGGCATAACGGTTATTTTTCTCACCGGAGTAAAAAACTATATAGTCGGGGTTGCCCTCAAACTCAAACGTTACAGGCTGACCGGCATATATGGCATCAGGAGTTTGTACTTTTACGCCAAAATCAACACTTTCAGTTTCATCACGGTCGCATGAGGAGAAAGTGACAGTCAGGCATAATGCAAGCATCTTTGCAAGGTATTTGCCGGAAGTAGGGATATTATTTGTTTTCATATTATTATGAACTGTTTATTTATCGTTTCTACGGTGTATTTTATAGGTTTACCACCGTTCGTTTTGTTTACAGATAGTATTGGTGCTAAGCTCGCATTGAGGGATCGGCAGATAGAGATGACGGTCCGCTATATTATAGGCAGGTACGGAACGTACGTCGCTGCGCTCATAACCTACAGTTGCACTGGGTTGCCCTTCGGGTGCGCTTTGTCGGCAAGCAGGCGGATGCGGTCAAAGTAGAAATCTTCGCCTCGACGGCGCAGTTCCATATGTCGGGGAGTCTCGAAGCAGAGCTCACGGGTTTCTTCCTCAAAAATAAACTGGCGCAGGTTTTCCTGGTTGTCGGTTATTCCTGCTTGTGTCAAAGTTATTTCTGTAGCATTAGCGCGCTTGCGGACACGATTGATTGCATTGATACCTTCTTGTGTCGGACCATTGATTTCATTGTCGGCTTCAGCAAACATTAACAGCACATCGGAAAAGCGCATCACAGGAAAGTTGATAGATGAGTTATTGCGCGACCAAGGACGTACAGGGTCATATTCTGCACGCCATTTTCCGGGATTGCCGGTACGACCATAGAGATTTGCACTTTTAAGATTGGCATCAGTCAGGTAATTCTTCTGTACTTTACCGGTTTTATCATTAGTCTTGTAGCTGTAGTCGGCAAAGTTCCACCAGGGCGCTGGTCGCCCTGGTCTTTTCCAACATTATCTTTCCCCCCATTCTCGTAAAGACGGTAAAGTATTTTTGTTGCGTCGTACCAAGCATATGCGTAGGGTACATCCTGGTCGGTAGTGACCCCTTGTGATATACCAATATATAAACCCACCTTGCCACATTCGTTACTGCGGTCCATGCCGTTGCCGTAAAATTCCACCTCGAACATACTTTCGCGGGCTTCGAGTCATAGCGGTTGGAACACATATTGATGAAGAGGTCACGATACCCTTGATGATTGGCATCATTCTCTCCATAAAGGTGATGCAAATTGCTGTCCATAACTTTTTTGGCATAGGTACGGGCTTCTTCCCATGTATCGGCATATACAGGATAACCGGACTGCCAGATGTAAGCACGTGCCAATAATGCTTGTGCGGTGGTGCGTGAGATACGTCCCGGAGCATTCAACTCATCGGCAGGAAGACAGCCGCTTTCAGCTGCTTTCAGGTCTCGGATGATTTGTGCGAGATGGCTTCTTGCGAAGATTTCTCAAGGAGCTGTGTAGTAAGGTCACGGGTGGGAGTCAAGCGTAACGGTACTTCACCCCAATAAGCAACAAGATTCATATAATAGAGTGCACGCAATGCACGAGCTTCGGCAATATACATTTTCTTGTTTTTTGCGCTTCCGCATTGTTCGTCTGTGCGCTGATTGATGAGGTCGATAAAATCGTTGGCGCGGTTGATGCCGTCGTAGAGTGCAAGCCAGCAATCCTTGATATAACCATCTTGTTGTTGTGTGTATATAGGTTGGGTTGGAGGTTGTCTTTACCATAACTGCGGTTATAGACAAGGATATCCGTGCCCGCATCGAGGTCGCCCCACAGATATTGTCCATAGGTGCCGGCATAACCCAAAATATCATATACACCTGCTAGTCCGGACATGCAAGAAGTTGCATCCTGATAGATGGTTTCTGCATCAGGATTGTCATAAATTTCGGTATCCAGGAAGTTGCATGAAGTGCAGAGCCCGGCACCTAACAATATATATATCAACTTTTTCATGGTGTTCATATCTTTTTTTGATTACTTTTGAATATATTTTATTACAAGCCTAATTTTATGCCGAACGTATAAGAACGGGTACGGGGATAGGAAGAATAGTCAAAGCCACGTGTCATGGCAGAGTTACGGGTAGACACTTCGGGGTCATAACCGGTATATTTGGTCCATGTCCAAATGTTCTGTGCAGATACATATACACGGAGTGAACGTATTTTCATATTCTTCAACATTTTGGTAGGGAAACTATAGCCTAATTGTACGTTCTTCAACCGCAGGAAAGAGGCGTCTTCTATCTCACGGTCTGTATTGATGTTAGTCAGGCTGCGATTGGGGGCACATAGGTAGTTGGTATAGTTACCTTCTGTTACAGTGCCATCCGGATTAACTGTACGCGGCGTCCAGTGATTGGCGGCTGAGGCAAGCTGGTTGGTGTGCTTGCTATTGAGCGATTCCAAACGTGTACGGTTATAGTTGATGACATCGTTGCCGTAAGACCATTGGAAAAATACGCTTAAATCGAATCCTTTCCATTCAAAATTATTCGTGAAACCACCTGTATGGATAGGTAGGCCGTGTCCGATAATGGTTTGGTCTTCGGCTGTGACTTTGCCGTCGCCATTTAAATCTTTCAGTTTGACGCTACCCGGCTGGATATTGCTGCGTACTTCCGTATTATTTGGAATTTCGGGCTTCAATACATACTGTCCGGGAGCAACTTCGTTGAAATCCTCGTACTGATAAACGCCATCGTATACATAGCCGTACATTTCGGATAGCGGATGTCCTACTTTACAGATATAGTTGTTGGTGGTTATTACGCTGCTATAACGGCTTTCCTGTCCGTCCGAAAGCCCAGTGACCTTACTTTTGTTGAAAGAGATATTAAAGTTTGTAGTCCATTTGAATTTACCCTTTCCTCCTACAAAGTTTACAGTGTTGATAGAGAATTCAAGACCACGGTTGTTGATACTTCCTATATTCTGTTGTACGGACGAGAAACCGAGCGAACCGGGTACTTCGGCATAGAGCAGCAAGTCTTTTGTATCTTTATTGTAGATATCAATTTCACCATTAATGCGATTGTTGAAAAAACCGAAGTCCAAACCGATGTTAGTTTGGTAAGTGGTTTCCCATTTTAGATTTTTATTGCCTATCTGGCTGTTATAGATGGCAGAAGACAACATATTATTAAATGCATAGTTTTGGTTGGTTGCATAAAGTACAGAAGAGGCATAATCATTATAGGTATTATTATTACCGGTGGCTCCCCAACCTACACGTAATTTCAAATTTGAAACGAAAGTATCTTCCAAATTCATAAACGGTTCATCGGAAAGACGCCATGCAAATGATGCTGAAGGGAAGTACCCCCATTTGTTATAGGGGAAACGCGATGAACCGTCGGCACGGATAGTAGCAATCAATATATAGCGTGATTTCCAGTCGTAATTGAATCGTGCGAAATAAGACATCAGCTTGCTTTCGACACTGGTAGTGACGATAGAGCGGGGAGTACCGCTATCCAGTCCCCAGAAACCAAGACTTTCCCATGTGATAAGCCCTGAACCGGCTCCCATCACTGTAGTGCGGTCGCTGGAGAGAGAGGCGCCGAGAAGTCCTGTCAGATTGTGATCGCCGAAACGACGTTTATAACTCAATGTATATTCGTTGGACCAACTGTTGCGGTCTTTATCGGAGAAATTACCGTTTACACCGCTGGCTGAATATTGGGGGTCTCCCTGATAAGTGTCCGAGTTGTAGAACACTCGACGCACATCCTGTCTCCATGTATAGTTGAAAGTGGCTTTGAATGTCAGATTTTTAATAATATCCCAAGTCAGGTAAGTATTCAGATTCAGTTGGCGCGTACGGGTCTGGTCGTATGAGTTCTGTACGGTTTTCATGGGGTTGTACGGATAGTTTCCGCTTTCGTCTACCATATTGTTAATCAAATCGTCTTTCTCATTGTAAGTGACCGGACGGTAGGCCAGCACCTGATAGAGGTAATATTGTGATGTTCCACCACCGGATTGTGAAGGTGCCGATCCTTTGGACAAGTTATTGGCAAAGTTCATTGTTGCCCCAAATTTTATGGCTTTGGTAATGTTTTGGTCAAGGGTAAGACGTGCTTTTAAACTTTCATAAGAGGAGTTGATAATAACACCTTGTTGATTGTAATAAGAGATGCTTGAACTATAACGGGTGTTCTTGCTACCCCCTGAAAGAGATACGTTGTGGCTTGTCATAGGAGCGCCTCGATACACTTCATCTTGCCAATTATAATAAGGTATATAGTCGTAATCGGCCAATGTACGTTTACGTCCAAGTGCTTCGCTATAGCTAAAATAAGTATCATTCAGTTCTTTCTCAGTCAGCATTTCAGTTTGTAATTTCATAAACTGTTTGCCGTTCATGATATCCAGAAACTGAGGTTCTTCTTGCCAGGTGAAGTAGCCATCGTATGTCACGCGCGGAGCACTTTCTTTACCGCGTTTGGTAGTGATGAAATTACGCCGTTGGCACCGCGTGCACCGTAAATGGCTGTTGCGGAGGCATCTTTCAGAATGTCCATAGATTCGATGTCACTCGGGTTATAGGCAGCGGCATTGGGATCATCGGTTGCAAAACCGTCAATAACATACAACGGAGAACCGTCGGAGTTGTCGGAAACCGTATTGCTACCACGGATAACGATGTTTGCTGCTGCACCCGGACGACCATCGCCACTTACTACTTGCACACCGGCAACACGTCCTCCTAATGCTTGGTCGAATGAGGCAACCGGAGTTTTGTTGAGTTCTTCCATGTCTACTTTCGCTACAGAGCCGGCAAGGTCACCTTTTTTGGCACTGCCATAACCAATGGCTACTACTTCATTCAGCATTACGCCATCTTCTTTCATTACAACATCAATCACCTTATTCTTTCCTACAGGAATTTCACGTGTCGTATATCCGATAAATGAAAATACTAGGATAGCTTTTTGATTAGGTACCTCAATAGAGTATTTTCCATTTACGTCACTGATGGTACCAATAGTGGTTCCTTTAACAGTAATGTTAGCTCCAATAACTGTTTCTTTAGTTTCATCGGTAACCGTACCTGTAATTTTAATTTGCGCTTGTAATGCAGGCAACGAAAGCAGCAAAAATACTAAAAGAGAACTTGCTCTTTTGAGGCTTACGGAATGATTTCTTTTCATATTATTAAAATAAGATTGTCTTATATTTTTTAAATATCAGCGACAAAGATATGAATATAGATAAAAAACTTCTTCTGTAATAGTACAGATAGAGTACATTTTTGTACATAAATTAAGTGTTTTGGGGGCAAAAAGAGGGATGATGTTACAAATGCGGTATTAAGAGAGGTTACTATAGCCCTGCAAACCGGTATGCTGTCGCTATACTGCCTTTATAATAATATTATCAATCTTTTTTTAATTTTGGAATTGTGAAGTTGAAATAGGCGGATAAGCAGTATATAATCAATGGAAAAACTATAAAAAAGAATCTGGGATATCCTGTAAATATCCCAGATTAATATAAAAGAGGCAGACATGGACAGTTCTTTTGTTTTTATTCTTATTTATTTGAAGACTTGAGTCATGGGGCGTCCTATCCAGACTTGGGGTTGTTGTAATCCGAAAATGTAAGCGATAGTAGAGGCTACGTCGTATTGCATCATACTTTCATGAAATTCCATACCTTTTTTTACGTTTTTACCGGAAATAATGAAAGGTGTTTGCATCTCTTGCATGGTTTTGCCGCCATGTCCCTTATTAATGCCACCGTGGTCAGCGGTAATAATAAAGATAGTCTCTTTTAATATCCCAGCTTCTTCAACAGCACGGATAATGCGACCTATATACATATCAAGTTCTTTCAGTTTGGCATAATATTCTGGTGTATCATGTCCTTTCTGGTGCCCTATATGATCAGGGTTATCGAAACATACAGCCAGCAATGTCGGTTGTTTTTCTTTAATGTATGTTTCAGCCATGTTACATAATGCCTCAGGGTATTCTTTATAGTTTGGAGCTTGTGCATAATGATTCAACGCCAAAGTATCTACAAGATATTTGATGCCGTTCCATTCATATAGGCAACCTATTTCTGCTTTTGGCCGGGCTTCGCGTAATAGCTGGAAAATCGTAGGGAAAATTCCATGTTTGTTCAAGATACGTGAGGGTAATTCTGGGGTTTTGGAGCCCCATTCGGTATATCCGTGTAGTTCGGGGCCAGCTCCCATGAACATGGATGCCCAATTGATAGCGCTGGAGGATGGTAATGCAGAGCGTTTTTCTAAAGTATATGAACCATTTGCCATTAATTGCTTGATATTGGGAATATCTGCTTTCGGAACGCTATAGGAACCCCAACCATCCAATCCGATTAAAATGACATGTTTTGCTTTACTTTTTGCTTGGCATGGAGTGAAAACGATGCATGCTGCAATGAAAAATACGAATAGTGATATTGTGTCTTTTCTCATATTAGTGTCTATACGATGTTGGCTGTAACTTGAATTATAAAACGGTACAGATATATGTAAAACAAATTTGGATTTTAAGACAAAAGAACAACCAGGAAGTGTCTAAAGCATATTATAAACAAACCAGTTCTTTGTGTCTTAAAATCCAAACTTTTAACCTTTCAGTTAAGGATTACTTCTCTTTTTTCAATTCCTCGAAAATGAGTCCTTCCAGTTCCTCCGCCAGTTCCGGGTTATCGAGAATAACCTGTTTGGCGGCATCGCGTCCTTGTGCGATTTTAGTATCATTGTAACTGAACCAGGAACCACTTTTCTTGATGATGCCCAGTTCCGCACCCAAATCGATGATTTCTCCAGCACGTGAGATGCCTTCACCGAACATGATGTCGAATTCTGCACGACGGAAAGGAGGAGCTACCTTGTTCTTCACAACTTTCACTTTGGTCTGCTTGCCGATAACCTCCTCGCCATTCTTGATAGCTTGGCCACCACGGATGTCAAGACGTACGGAAGCATAGAACTTCAATGCGTTACCGCCGGTGGTCGTTTCAGGATTACCGAACATTACGCCGATTTTTTCACGGAGCTGGTTGATAAAGATACAAGTCGTACGTGTTTTGCTGACTGTACCGGTCAATTTACGCAAAGCCTGTGACATCAGACGTGCCTGCAAACCTACCTTATTGTCACCCATGTCGCCTTCAATTTCTGCTTTCGGAGTTAATGCTGCTACGGAGTCAATAACAATAATATCAATAGCGGAAGAACGGATTAACTGTTCGGCTATTTCCAAGGCCTGCTCTCCATTGTCCGGTTGAGAAATCCAGAGATTGTCTACATCCACGCCTAATTTCGCTGCATAAAAACGGTCGAAGGCATGTTCGGCATCAATAAAAGCGGCGATACCACCGGCTTTTTGTGCTTCGGCAATGGCGTGAATAGCCAGAGTCGTTTTACCGGAAGATTCCGGACCATAGATTTCGATGATTCTTCCCCTAGGATATCCTCCTACGCCAAGTGCCACGTTTAAAGCAATGGAGCCGGTAGGAATCACTTCCACTTGTTCAACACTATCATCACCCATTTTCATGATAGAACCTTTACCGAAGTTCTTTTCTATCTTTTCCATGGTAGCCTGTAAGGCTTTCAGTTTTTCGCTTGATGCCATTTTATTATCTGTTT